>JAAGKN010000296.1_pt1 | contig 139461 bp, 125 predicted proteins | sample 6206371 | NCBI WGS metagenome assembly JAAGKN01 (sample SAMN11533720, study PRJNA540317) | gut metagenome | isolation source: fecal pellets from male and female animal of same cohort | host: Peromyscus leucopus | place: USA:CA | collected 2017
TTTTTTGGTATATACACCAGCCGTTGTAGAGATGTGGCGTGCCGCATCTTATCCTTTCGAAATGTGCTGGATTTTGGTTAATCCAGCACTAATTTTATGATAGCCCCGTAAGAGGGTACGTTCTTAAAAGCGTCTTGCAAAGGATATTCGCCAGCGTAGACCCGGGCACAAGTCAATACCCCGCCATGTGCGAACAAGCATACCTTTTGCAGCCCGCTTTTGCGAAGCTCATTCAAGAAGTCGCTAACCCGGTCGTATTGATCTTGTAGGGATTCACCGTTTGGAGTCGGGTTATTAATCCAATCCTTAAACCAAGCCTCTGAGCGGGGATCGGAGGATAGCTCATTCCATGACTTCATTTCCCACTCCCCGAAATTCACCTCCTTGATACGGTCTTCTCTCTCCGCCTCCGGAAAGCCGCAATAATTAGCTAAGCGCACGCAGCGGGTAAGGGGACTTGTCCAAACCTTATCGAACGTATGATCGCTCAAGCCTTTTTTTACCTCTTCCGCCTCTTCCTCGAAGGTCGGTTTCAATGGAACATCGGTTTGCCCGTAGGCGTAGCCGGCGGGAACATCGACAGAGGTATGTCTGATTAAATAAATCTCCATAATTATATTATTTGATAGATGATCACGAAACCCATATAGAAACTTAACTCACAAAGAAGAAAAGTCGCTCCACAACAGTCTCCAGTATATCCTTGTATCTTTCTCTTCATGAAAGAGGTGAGGAAATACCAAGTGATAATCGGGAATACACCCGCTAGTAAGTAAATAGATTGGGGAAGCCATAATAATGGTAACAAAGCACAAATGACGCTAAATACATATTCTTGAGAAGTCATTCGGCTATATACGGTCTTGCTCTTGGATTCCTCCTCTTTCCTTGCGTAGGGCAGGCGATTGATGATCATGCTGGAGACACCTTTGCTAAAAGGATCTCCAGCTAGTATGGCACATCCCGCCAGCTCGATCGGGAGACTGCTTACTAGTAGGTAGAATAGCCCGAAGTAAAAGATCAGTCCGATCACCCCATAACTACCTATATGCGAGTCTTTCATGATCGCTAGTATGCCTTCCCGGCTGGTGCCGCCACCGAAACCGTCGAAGAAATCCGCCAGCCCGTCCTCATGCAGACAGCCAGTTATCAGCAATCGGGTAATCATGGTGCATAAGATCGCCACGGATGGCGGAAGAATCAAGGAGCTGGCGTACAAGACCAATACCGACAAACCAGCCGTCAGCCAACCGACCAACGCCCAATGGCTCACGATATTCTTGAAACAGGCCGCCGGAACCTCCGCCAACCGCCAGAATGGTAACCGAGTAAAGAATATAAACGCAGCGAGTATCCGCAACATATCAGAAATATTTGGTGATTGCCGCTTGCTTGAAACTATGCATCTCGTTGATCATGCGAACGGCGGAGTCGAGTATCGGGTAAGCGCATACCGAGCCGGAACCTTCTCCCAGCCGTAGCCCTAGATCGAGCAATGCTTTCGCCCCCAAGAAATCCAGTACCCGTTTATGCCCGGCCTCGTCGCCGCAATGCCCGAATACGCAATACGATTGCATCTCCGGATATAAGCGGGAAGCCACCAATACGCAATTCGTCATGATAAAACCATCCACGAGGATAATCATCTTCAGTTCGGCGGCACGCAACATGCCTCCTACAGCCATAACCATCTCATACCCTCCGAAATAGCGCATTACATCTAAGGCGCTTCCATCCCCTTTGTAATTCTCCAACGAGCGTTTCAGTACGTTGTATTTATGCCGTACGCCTTCGCTGTCCAGTCCGCTACCGGCCCCCACACAGTCGATCAATGGGATTTGCGTGAGGCAAGTCATCCACATGCTGGAAGCCGCCGTATTCCCGATACCCATCTCTCCGAAACTGATCACGTTACAGCCTTCGTTGTAACAATCCGTCACGATATCGGCTCCGTATTGAAGGGCTTTCTCCATTTCCTCCACGGTCATGGCCGCCTCGTGAAGAAAGTTACGGGTTCCTCCCTTGCGCACCTTGCGGTCGATAAGTTGGGGGATAACGGGGAAATCGAAATCCACGCCGCCATCCACGATCTTCAACTCAAACCCATGCTGGCGGGCAAGGTAGCAAACTCCCGCTCCTCCGTTCAAGAAATTATGGATCACTTGGCGAGTTACCTCCTTGGGAGATTTGCTTACACCCTCGTCGGCGATGCCGTGATCCGATGCATAGATTACGTTCACGGGATGACGCAAGACAGGCGATAAGGTCTGCTGGATCAATCCCACTTGCAGGGCGAGCGCCTCGAGCGTTCCCAATGAGCCTTTCGGCTTTGTCAGATTATCGATCTTGTCTTGTAAAGCGGCCTCCAGCCCTTTGTCCGGGGCCTCGATGTGAAATTGTATCATGATAGTAGTATTTTATATAAGTCGTTGTTCTTATTCCTTGATCTTGACGGGGATTCCGCTGACCATCAAGACAACCTCGTCCGCTTTAGAGGCGATATATTGGTTGAGCCAGCCTTGCATATCGGTAAATTTACGTTGCACCTCGTCTATCGGCACGCCTCCCATACCCAGCTCGTTCGTCACGAAGATCAAGTAGGCATCTTGCCGGGAGAGTTTATCGAACTCCGCTTTCAGGAGGGAGAGGGATAATTCCACGTCGCTTTGATTATCGAAGAAGAAGTTCGTCCCCCAAAGGGTTACGCAATCGATCACCACGACACGATCGGTAAGATCGTGGCGGCTCAAGTATTTCTCCTCCTCTATATTGGTCCACTCGGGTCCACGGTCTCGCTGGTGGCGTTCCACCCGCTTCCGGAACTCCTCGTCCCAGATGCGGGAGGTAGCTAGGTAAACCGGGTTGGGCGACAGCGATAAGGCGAGCCTCTGTGCGTATCCGCTCTTGCCGGACCGCTGTCCTCCAGTCACTAAGATCACTTTCTTACTCATCGCCTTCGTGATTCCTGTTTTTCCGGTGGGCGGCACGTTTAGCCTTGTTGATCGGATTGTTCTTGCTCGTCTTCCGAAGGGCGGCCGATTTCGGGTTGGCGGCGATCCGCTGCGCCACCGCCGATTTGCTCAGTGCCTTTCCGAACTTGGGGCGTAAGGCATCCCGCAATAACTTCTCCTCGTCGGTAAGCTTGGCGGTCTTGGATTTCCAGCCTCCCTCTTTCTGCGCCTTACGGGCGGCAGCGTATTTATTGAACTTTCCGAACTTCTCCATTTTAGCGCCTTCACGGCCTCCCTTGTTCTCGGGTTTCGCTTTCCGGAGCGTGCCGAGTAATTCTTTTTCTTGCTGCACCTCCTTTTTCTCCTCCTCTTGCAGGCGGATATATTTCTCTACGTTCAAGCGTTCACCGTCCACCAATACGACATCTTCCGCCGTGACCTTCTGGCCTACGTGCGGTTGCTTGCCGTTTACGGTTACCCGTTCCATCTCGATGAAATTGTCCGCTTCCCGGCGTGAGCAAACACCGGCTTCGCTTATCAGTTTGTTTAATCTAATTTCCATATTATTAATATTATATTATTAGTAAAATAAGGGTGACGATCACACCCATCACCAGTTCCGTATTACTATTCACTTGAATGGCGATACGCATATCCTCGGTCGTGAAAGGCCTCGCGTTCGTTCCGATATAAGGCTTCTCCACCGGTTTGCCGAAATAATCGTGCGTCCCCCCGAACTGGCAGTCCAAGACCGCCGCCAAGGCCGCTTCTGGATAACCGGAATTAGGGCTTGCATGTTCAGGGCCGAAACGCCGTACGAAATCCCTTTTCCCCCAATTATTGGAGACCAACAACATCAAATAGGCCGTGAGGCGGGCCGGGATGTAATTGGCGATATCGTCGATTTGTGCCGCTATCCGTCCGAACTCAAGGTAACGCTCATTCTTATAACCGATCATCGAGTCCAGTGTATTCACCATCTTGTAAGCCATCATCCCCGGCAACCCCAGCAGGGCAAACCAAAACATCGGGGCGATCACGCCGTCGCTTAAGTTCTCGGACAAGGTCTCCAACGCTGCCGCCCGTATCTCTTGCGGCGACAGGTTCGAGGTATCCCTCCCCACGATCCGTGCCACTTGCCGCCGTCCTTCTTCCGTGCTACGGTCCACGGCCTCGAACACCGCCTTCACTTCCTTGATAAGCGTCTTTCCGGATAGGCAATAAAATACGCCGACAGCCGTCAGCAACCCACTGAACTGCGGATGTATAATCCAAGCCCACGACAATATCCACTCGCAGATTAAATACACGCCAAGGATAAGCACGACTGCCAGTATGCCGCCTTTTAGGACCCGCTCGGAGCCTTTATTCAACTCTTTCTCTCCGGCGCTGATCGCTTTGCCAAACCATACGATAGGATGGGGCCAACCTTCCGGGTCTCCCAGCAACTGGTCGGATAACCAACCACCCAAAAAGGGCACGATCTTGAGTAAATTGATAGAATGATGTAACCAATACATATTGAATGTCATTGAAGGAACAAACTTAGACAAAAAAAAGAACATAAGGAAGCGGTAAGCGATTCTTCATCACACATTAGGCGAAAGAAACCTACATTTAAAGGATTTCGAGCGTAGACTTTCATATTCTATCAGCCGTTGTATGATCATCCACCATCTGTTGCATGATCTTCTAACAGTTGGTGGATGATCATACAACGGATGGTAGAAGATGAATAGGTACGGAGAAAACGGTTAAAGGATGCCTTTAGAAGCCTTAAATCTTCGGGAAGGGAGGGCTTGATATACGGGGGATTTCTTTCAATTTTGTATTTATTAACAAGAAGAGCGTTCTTACGGCCGGTTATTATTACTTTATTTGCTCCCACCGTATCGTGAAAGGAGTTAATCGAGATGACAGATGAAAAATCCATTTTAGAACAATTTGCCGCTGGAAATCATACCGCTTTCCGGGAATTGTTCATGCGTTATCATCTGAAAGTCTATTATTTCGTGCTGGGACTCGTGAAGTCCGAGAGCGATGCCGAGGACTTGACCCAAGAGATTTTCCTAAAGCTTTGGACGCATCGGAGTCGTTTCACGGAAGTGAGGACGTTCGGTTCCTACCTCTATGTGCTGGCGAAGCATACGGCGTTCAATTATATTGAATCCCGCCGGGTGAATCTGGAGAGCTTAGAGAGAGCTGGGGTGGAAGACGAGGAGAGAGGGGATACGCCTTACGAGGATTTAGTTGCCAAGGATTTACGGTTGCTAGTGGATATGATCGTGGAGACCATGCCGCCACAGCGGAAGATGATCTACCGGATGAGCCGCGACGAGGGTTTGTCGAACACAGAGATCGCCGAGAATCTACAACTCTCGAAAAAGACCGTGGAAAACCACTTGAACCTAGCGCTAAAGGAATTGCGGAACGCGGTATTGACTTTCCTTCTTGTTATGATGTGTTAATAGCTTGGGGGTAAAGCGGGAAAAGGAGGTCCTATAAACAAGATAAAATAGAAAAGCAGGAATGAGTCCTATAAAAAAGATATTAAAATACTTTTTCCATCATTCGTTCTCCGGGGAGATGGTGGATCGGGTACATCAGCGATTGGCGGAGCCGGGAGACGAGCGGGAAAAGGAAGAGGCTTTACGGGATATCTGGAATGAGATCGGTTTCTCGGAGGCGGATAAGCGGAGCGAGATGGCTTTCGCCCGGTTGGAGAATACATTGGGCGTGAGGCCCCGCCGCCGTCTGCGTATCCCGGCGTGGGTACGTATCGCCGCTATCTGGCTGATTCCTTTGTTGTCGTTGGGTGTTTCTTGTTATCTATACAGGGATGCGCAGGATGTCAAGAAACTGGCTTTTATGGAACAGTTCGTACCTTCCGGCAAGCGGGAGCGGATCACCTTGCCCGATGGTAGCGAGGTTTGGTTGAATTCCGGTACCTTGCTGCTTTATCCATCCGCCTTTATCGGTCAGAGCCGGGAGATCTATCTGGTGGGAGAGGGATATTTCAAGGTGCGAAAACGCCCCGAGCAACCTTTCATCGTGCGGACGAAAGCGATGCGGGTACAAGTGCTGGGCACCGAGTTCAATTTATCCGCGTACCCGGACCAAGAGAAAATAACAACGACCTTGGAGGAAGGTTCCTTGAAGATCCTTCCCGATGATCCCTCGGTGGCTCCATGTATATTGAGACCTAACGAGCAGCTTGTCTACATCCCTTCCCGGGGAAAGATGGACGTGCGGCAGGTGGTGGCCTCGGATTACTCGGATTGGAAAGAGGGAGGCTTGTTGTTTAACAACGACTCTTTCGAGGAAATCTTGAAAACCTTGGAACGTGTCTACAACGTGAAGGTGCATTTGCGTACTTCCGCTTATCATTCCAACCGGCTTACGATCCATTTCAATAAGCATGAGTCGTTGGAGAACATCATGATGTTGGTCAAGGAGATGATACCCGGCTTGGAGTATCAGATTAAAGAGGATGGGATCTATATTGATTGAGTTAAGGAGATATTAGGCTTTTATAATTCGTTAACGTTTTTCCGTTGGGTGCGCTCCTCGTTTCCCTTGTCCTAATAGCGAGTACGTACTACAAAGGAGATATAAATGTTTAACTAAAAAATCTAATATCGCATGAACAGGAATAAATCTATACGTGTCGCTATTCTTTGCCTGAGCCTCGCTATGGCTGGGAGCTTGCCTATCGATGCGCAGAAAGTGACCTTCCATGAAGGTTCGATCTCATTGAAACAGGCGTTTGAGAAACTAGAGTCAAGCTCTGCTTATAAGATAGCTTATAATGATAGCCAATTGGACGTGTCGAGAAAGGTCTCGATGGATCAGAAAGACATGGAAGTATTGCAGGTCTTATCACAGCTGTTAAAGAATACGGGATACACGTATAAAATAAACGGGAATTACGTGATCATCGTGCCGGAAGAGGTCAAGACTGTCAAGGGGAAAAAGCAAGTCTCGGGCGTGATTGTCGATACGAATGGCGATCCTGTGATCGGGGCGAACGTGGTGGAGAAAGGAACTACCAACGGTACGATTACCGATCTCGACGGAAAGTTTACGCTAGAGGTAAATGACAACTCCGTCCTTCAAGTTTCCTATATCGGCTATAATACACAAGAGGTCTCGGCGAACGGAAAGACGAGTTTCTCTATCAAGCTGGGCGAGAATACACAAACATTGGATGAGGTGGTAGTCGTAGGTTACGGAACGATGAAGAAGAGCGACTTGACCGGATCGGTTACCAACGTAAAGGCGGAGAAGCTGTTGAGCAAGCCGGTGGTGAATGTTGGGCAGGCCTTGGCGGGAAAGGCTTCCGGTGTGGAGATCTTTGAGAATGGCGGTACGCCGGACGGGAAAGTACGGGTGCGTATCCGTGGTAATAACTCTATCAACTCATCGAATGAGCCTCTGTATGTGGTAGATGGCGTGATTGGCGTAAGCAATATCAATCTGTTGAATCCTAGCGAGATCGAATCCTTGGAGGTATTGAAGGATGCCTCCGCTACGGCTATCTATGGTGCCCGTGGAGCGAACGGCGTGATCATGATTACGACGAAACGAGGTATCAAGAGCGAGAAAGCGCAGATCTCGTACGACGGTTATGTCTCTATCGGTAAAATGGCGAAGAAACTGGACTTGATGAACGCTTCCGAGTGGTGGCAGAATTACAATACCACGATGGATAACGGGCAGAAATATGATCCGGAAGGGTATGCGCAAGGCAAGTACAAGAAAGTGACGCCGGCGGATCTGCCGAATTTGTTCGATGCTAATGGTAACCCATTGTATGATACCGATTGGCAGGATGAGGCTTATCAAACGGCTATCAACCATAATCACCAAGTCAGCATCCGGGGCGGAGCCGATAAGACCTTGTATAGCGTGCATTTGGGGTATATGCATAAGGATGCCTTGATGCGTAACGGTTTCCTAGACCGGTATAGCGGTAGGATCAACTTGGATTCCCAGCTTCGGGATTGGTTGAAAATGGGTGCCAATATGTCGTTCAATTATAATAAGGGAAACGATAATTACAAGAGTTATGGAGTAAAGCGTTTGGTACAGGAGGCTATTCCGTTGATTCCCGTAAAATATCCCGATGGCTCTTGGGGAAGCAACCGTGATTTCCCCGGTGCGGTACAGGATACACCTTCCCGGTATCTGGAAGAGATGGTGAACGAGACTTCCAATATCCAGACGATCGCCGACCTATATCTGGATTTCAAGATCACGGACGACTTGAACTTTAAGTCTACTTTCGCCGTAGATGCCAGTAATAGGAAACGTAATTATTATTCGGGTAAGGATCTGATCCAGTTCAGTAAGACACAGGGAGGTATCGCTACAATAGCGACCTTGAAGGAATTGTATTGGCAGAGTGAGAATTATTTTAATTATAATAAGGAGTTTAATAAGAACAATCGTATGAATGTGATGCTTGGGGCAAGCTGGCAGCAACGGGCTGCCGAGAGCGTGGAAGCTACCTCGCAGAATTTCAGCGATGATTTTTACCAATGGCATAATCTGGGAGCGGGAACGGTGACGATACCGTCGAAATCGAATGATTATGCTTGGTCTATCAACTCTTATTTCGCACGTATCAATTATACCTTGAAGGATCGGTATTTGTTTACGGCTACAGGTCGTTACGATGGATCATCTAAGTTTGGAAAGAATAATAAGTATGCCTTCTTCCCCTCTTTTGCGTTTGCGTGGAGAGCCTCGGAGGAAAGCTTCTTGAAAGGTGTCAATTGGCTGAATAATTTAAAGGTACGTACCAGTATCGGCGAGACCGGAAACCAGGAGATCGGCAATTATGCTTTCTTCCAGAATTTAGGATCGGAGAATGCGATTTTTGGAGATAATTATTATACGGCTTTATATCGTAGTACATTTGGTAATCCAGACTTGAAATGGGAGAAGACCTTGCAATGGGATGCCGGTGTCGATGTAAGCGTATTGAATCAGCGTATCGATTTGTCTTTGGATTATTATTATAAAAAGACGAGTGATCTGTTATTGAATGCCCCGATCCCGGGAACTTCCGGATTGAATACGATCATGCGAAATATCGGCTCTGTGCAGAACCAAGGCTTTGAATTGACATTAAATACGCATAATATACAGACTGACAATTTTAATTGGATGTCTACGGTATTGTTTAGCGTGAATCGCAATAAAATCCTGAGCTTGGGCGAAAATGATGAGGATATCTATCCTGCTCCGCGTCATCCGCAAGGGGATATGCTGATCCTGCGTGTCGGTGAACCTGTTGGTTCGCTATGGGGATTGCGTCGTCTGGGAACTTGGGGTGAGGACGAGGCTACCGAGGCGGCTAAATACAACCGCCTTCCGGGAGACGTGAAGTATGAGGACTTGAATGGCGACGGGAAGATCAATAGCGAGGATAATACGATTATCGGCTGTACCTCCCCGGACTGGACCATGACGATCTCTAATACGTTTCTTTATAAGAACTTCGATTTCTCGTTCGATCTCCGCTTCGTGTTCGGGAATGATGTCGTGAATTGCGCTACTCATAACGCCGAGGATCGGTCGGGTGTAGCGAATGGCTTCAAGTCGAATTTGAACGCTTGGACTCCGCAAAACCAGCATACGATGGTTGCCCAGCGTCGTCCGATGAAATCGTACTATGATTCTTATCCGGATTCACATTGGATGCAGAACGGTTCTTTCGTTCGGGGGCAGAACTTCGTCTTGGGATATACTTTCAGCAAGAGCTTGCTCCAGAAGATAAAGTTACAGGATTTGAGAATCTACGCGAGTGCTCAGAACTTGTTCTGTATCACGAAGTACAAAGGCTATGATCCGGAGGTTACGACCTATGAGGATGCTGCTTTCGGACAAGGTATCGACGACTTCAGCGAGCCTAAGGCACGTACTTTTACTTTTGGTTTAAATGTTAAATTCTAATGCGATTGAGTTATGAAAATAAATAAAATCTATATCGTCTCATTATGTGCGTTATTCTTGTCTTCTTGTAATAATTTCTTGGATGAGCAACCTACCGGTACAATGACTACCGATTCAAAGTTGACAAGTAAGGAGTCCGCTTTGGCCTTGACGAATTCGGCTTATTTGAAGAATACGGTCTTTAATAAGATGACCCCGGGTTGGGGATGTAATACGATCTTATTGCTCGAATATATGACTGGCAAAGCTACTTCCGAGAATTCCCAATCGAATTATAAGGACTTTCAGGATCTACTGGTGAGTGATCGTTCTTTATATATCGAGAACTGGTGGCAAGATTGTTATGCCGGTATCGCGAACTGTAACCTCGCGCTTCAAAAACTCGGGGAGTTCGAGAATCTGGATGCTTCCTTGATTAATGGCTACATGGCCGAGGTGAAGTTTATGAGGGCTTTGTATTATTTCTATTTGGTACGTATCTTTGGTGATGTCCCTAAGATTACGACCGTACAGTCGGAGTTGGGAGAGCTGCAAGTATCTCGTGCCCCGGTAAAGGAAATCTATGATGAGATCATTATTCCGGATTTGTTGGAGGCCGAGCAATCGGATCTGGCTTTTAGCGATCATACAGGGCGTGTCTCGATGGGAGCGGTGAAAGCGCTTCTTGCGGATGTCTATCTTACGTATGCCGGTTATCCTTTGCAAGGGGGTAAATCTTATTACGCGGAATCGGCTAAACGTTCATTGGAGGTTATAAAATCGAATGAGTATACGCTCTTCACGGATTATGAGAGCCTACGGCTTCCGTCGCAGAATAATAAGGGAGAGTTTATTTATCAAGTTCAGTTCTCCTTGAACAAGCGGCATAACGAGTCGGTACGTATCTTTTTACCTTCCCGCTCTGGTATTTCCGCCTACGATTTGGAATATGGTAGCCTGATCCCTACCAAGGAGTTCGTGGAAAGCTTTGAGAAAGGAGATAAACGTACGGAAGAGAAGCAATATTTCTTTACGAACTACAAAGGGCATCCGAGTAAATTCTCGCCGGGAGCGGCGGAGTTGGAGTTTATGGATTTGAATGGCTATTATATCTATAAGTTTTTTGATCAAGTAGCTGTTGATAATACGGCGAAGTCGGACTTGAACTGGAGTGTATATCGTTACACGGATGTATTATTAATGTATGCGGAAGCGCAAGTGAACGCGGATGGTACTCCGAACCAGCAATCCATCGATATCGTGAACCAAATACGAGGAAGGGCCGGATTAGCACCGTTCAGGCAGACCAATGCGAACGCTTTCTTGAAGGAAGTCTGGAACCAACGTTACTTTGACCTATGCTATGAGAATAAGATGTGGTTTGATATGCTACGTACCCGTAAGATCCGGGATGATAAATCCGGGGAATATGTGGACTTTATCGGCTATAAGACGAATTGGGGTAAGGTGTATACGGAAACCCAGCTGTTGTTCCCGATTCCATTAAGCGAACGGCAGGCGAATCCGAACCTGACTCAGAATCAAGGTTATTAACGAATAGAAAATAATATATGAAGATCAAGTTGTCTTTATTAGCCACCGGTTTACTATATGTGCCGGTGGTGTTCGCCCAAAAGCAACCCAATGTCGTGATCATTCTGGCGGATGATATGGGTTACGGGGATGTTGGATGCAATAATCCATATGCTAGGGTACGTACACCGGCCATCGATCAATTGGCCCGGAACGGTATCCGTTTTACGGATGCCCATTCCGCGGGTGCGTTGAGTGGACCTTCCCGCTACGGCTTAGTGACGGGACGTTATTTTTTCCGTACGCCGAAGAAGTCCGAGTATTGGGGATACCTGTCTCCATATATCGAACCGGAGCGTTTGACGATCGGTTCCTTGATGCGTAATGCCGGCTATACGACCGCTTGTGTCGGGAAATGGCATCTAGGGCTCGACTGGCAGTTGAAAGATGACTCGAAACCACAGATTCTTACCCCTAAGAAATTTGGTTATACGAATACGGATTTCTCCGCCCCTGTAAAAAGAGGCCCTACGGAATTAGGGTTTGACTATTCTTTCATCCTTCCGGCTTCTTTGGATATGCCGCCTTATGCGTTCGTGCGCAATGACCGTGTCGTGGACCCGGATGTCATCTTGACGGCGGACGCTTATCCGAAGAAACAAGATGAGACGGTTTACGCTTGGGATCGTAAACATACGAACGAGAATGATATTTATTGGGAACGGGGCGTTTGGTGGCGTAACGGAGAGATGTCGCGCTCCTTTAAGTTTGAGGAATGTTTCCCGACAATCGTAGATGAGGGTATCGCTTTTATCGATCGGGAAGGACGAAAGGACAAGCCATTCTTTTTATATATGCCGTTAACCGGTCCGCATACCCCATGGTTGCCCACCGTTCAGTTTAAGGGATCTACCGAGTTAGGTACCTATGGCGATTTTATGGGCGATATCGATAATGTCGTGGCTCGGGTGAATGCCAAACTAAAGGAATTAGGTCTGGAGAAGAATACGATTGTCATTTTCGCCAGTGATAACGGAGGCGCATGGGAAGAGGAGGATATCCAGCAATACGGGCATCAAAGTAACTGGAGCCGCCGTGGGCAGAAAGGTGATGCGTGGGACGGCGGTCATCATGTTCCGCTGATTGTTCATTGGCCGGATCATATCAAGTGCCCCGGGGTTTGTTCCCAAACGGTTGGCTTGGTAGATATATTGGCTACATTGGCGGATTTAACCGGGCAATCCCTTCCTAAAGGACAGGCAGAGGATAGCTTTAGCTTTAAGAAAGTATTGGATGGTGATATGAATGCCTCGACGAGAGACCAGATCATGTACTTGTCCGGCTCCGGCAAATTAGCGATCAAGAAGGGAGATTGGAAATATATCGATTGTCTGGGCTCCGGTGGTTTTACGGCTCCCGCCCGTTTATCCCCGGTGAAGAATGGACCGAAAGGCCAACTTTATAATATGCGGACCGATTCTTTGGAGAGTAATAATCTCTTCTTGCGTGAGAAAGGCATTGCGAATGAGCTTTCTGCGTTGTTGAAGAAATTGTTGGATCAAGGATATAGCCGTCCGCAATAAAGGTAATCTTGATTAGGCAAAAAGTTGAATCGAATGACAAAGTTAGGCGTATTGTTTAGTGTTTTGGGAGTGGGGGCCGGTTGTATTCCGGCCTTCGCTCAAAAACAGCTCCCCAATATCATCGTAATGTTATCGGATGACCAAGGTTGGGGCGATTTGGGCTTCACGGGGAATACCTTCGTGCAAACTCCTAATATAGATCGTATCGCTCATGAGGGAACGATCTTGGAGAATTTTTATGTCTGTCCGGTGTCATCCCCGACGAGGGCGGAGTTCTTGACCGGACGCTATCATGTACGGAGTGGCGTTAATTCTACGACCGGGGGAGGCGAACGCTTTAATCTGGGAGAGAAAACGATTGCGGAATATTTCCGGGAGGCCGGATACGCTACCTCTCTATTTGGAAAATGGCATAGTGGTACGCAATATCCCTACCATCCGAACGCAAGGGGCTTTGAGGAATTCTATGGTTTTTGTTCCGGGCATTGGGGGAATTATTGGAACCCAGTGTTGGAGCATAACGGAGAGATTATTTCGGGCGAGGGCTTTATCATAGATGATCTGACCGATAAAGCCTTGGATTATATACGTGATCATAAAGAACATCCATTCTTTATGTTCTTGTCTTATAATACACCTCATAGTCCGATGCAAGTCCCGGATAGTTGGTGGAACCGTGTAAAAGATCGTACCTTGTCGCAGCGAGCTACTTTCCCGGAGCAAGAAGATACTACGTTTACGAAAGCGGCTTTAGCCTTGGCCGAGAATTTAGATTGGAATATCGGACGTGTATTGTCTTTGTTACATTCATTGGATTTGGAACAAGAGACGATTGTTATTTATTTCTCGGATAACGGCCCGAATAGTTTCCGGTGGAATGGTGGGATGAAAGGGCGAAAAGGCTCTACGGATGAAGGGGGTGTTCGTTCGCCGTTTTGTATCCGTTGGCCGGGACACATAAGGAAAGGGGCCGTGGAAACCCAGTTGTCCGGGGCTATAGACTTAATCCCTACTTTATTAGGTTTGGCGGGAATAGAATATACCCCGTTAAGGAAACTGGACGGAATCGATTGGGGACAGCGATTGCTGGATGAGAAAGCTCCTGCTATGGATCGGGTTTTATATAGTTATTGGGGAGGTAAGACGAGTGTGCGTATCCCATATTATCTATTGGATGCGGAAGGTTATTTATATAAAACGGATATAGATCGTGAGCAACGGAAGGATGTATCGGATAAAGAACCCGAGATATATGAGCGGATGAAGCGTTATTCGAATTGGTTTAAGGATGAGTTACTGGCGGATTTCCCGAAGAAGGATACCCGTCCGTTTATAATCGGTCATCCGCAGGAAACCTGTTCAAAGCTACCGGCCCGGGATGCGAGGATATCTGGCCCGATCGAACGCTCCAACCGTTATCCGAATTGTTCTTATTTTACGAATTGGAAAAGCCCGGAAGCGGAGATAAGCTGGAATGTGGAGGTGGAGGAATCCGGCTTGTTCGAGGCTTTTATTTATTATACTTGCGATAAACGAAATATAGGCTCTACTTTTGAGCTTCGTACGGACCGGGATGCCGAGAATCTTGTATTTACATTGGATCAAGTAAATGACCAACCTATGCTCGGTGCGGATTTGGATAGGGTTCTCCGGGAGGAGTCTTATGTGAAAGGATTTGCTCCTTGCTCTGTCGGTACGATTCCTCTATCGAAAGGTACGGCCACTTTATCCTTGCAAGCGAAAACGATCCGGAATGAGGAGGCCATGAATTTTTGGATGTTGGTGCTAAAACGAGTGAAATGAGTCTAAGATTGAAAAAAGTTGTATAACTATTTGCCAGTTATCAAATAATCACTACCTTTGCACCGCAAAATTTTTTATTAATCAATATTAAACAGCGTTTTATGAACAATTACGAAACCGTTTTCATTTTGACTCCCGTTTTGTCTGACGCTCAGATGAAGGAAGCGGTAGAGAAATTCACGAACCTTCTGAAAGCTCAAGGAGCTGAGATCGTGAATGAAGAGAACTGGGGCTTGCGCAAGTTAGCTTATCCTATCGACAAGAAGACAACAGGCTTCTACCAGTTGGTTGAATTCAAGGCAGATCCTAGTGTTATCGCTACGTTGGAGTTGAACTTCCGTCGTGACGAGCGTGTGATCCGCTTCTTGACTTTCCGTCAAGACAAGTATGCCGCAGAATATGCAGCTAAGAGAAGAAATCTGAAATCATCTAAAGAAACAGTAAAGGAGAATAATTAATTATGGCAGCAACTCAATCAGAAATCAGATATTTAACTCCGCCTTCAGTAGACGTTAAGAAGAAAAAATATTGCCGTTTCAAAAAGAACGGTATCAAGTATATCGATTATAAGGATCCTGAATTCTTGAAGAAATTCTTGAACGAGCAAGGTAAGATCCTTCCGCGTCGTATCACTGGTACTTCCTTGAAGTTCCAACGTCGTGTGGCTCAGGCTGTAAAGCGTGCTCGTCACTTGGCTTTGCTTCCTTACGTAACCGATTTGATGAAATAATTAATTAAGAGGAGACAGAATATGCAAGTTATTTTGAAAGAAGATGTAGTGAATTTAGGCTACAAAGACGATATCGTAACAGTAAAAGACGGTTACGGACGTAACTTTCTAATCCCCACGGGTAAGGCAGTGATCGCTTCTGAGTCTGCTAAGAAAGTATTGGCTGAGAACTTGAAGCAACGCGCCCACAAATTGGCTAAGATCAAGGAAGACGCTCAGACTTTGGCCGCTAAGTTAGAGGGTGTAGCTTTGACGATTGGTGCTAAGACTAGCTCTACAGGTACGATCTTCGGTTCTGTAACGAATATCCAAGTTGCTGAGGCTTTGGCTAAGGCTGGTTTTGAGAATATCGATCGTAAGATTATCTATATCAAGGAGTCTGTTAAGGAAGTAGGTAGCTATAAGGCTGTTTTGAAACTTCACAAAGAGGTTTCCGTTGAGGTTCCTTTCGAGGTTGTTTCTGAATAATAGATACTTTAATATATCATGAAAGAGGGTAGTTTCGAAACTACCCTCTTTTTTTGTTTTAATTATAAAAAAAGACATCTGTCAATCAGCAAAAAAGCACTACATTTGTCTCCAAATTTGCAATAATTTTAGAAAGTGAGCAAAAAGTCTTTTCTATATATTAACTTGCTATTTGCGTTGTTTTTTTTCTTGCCCGGACTTCAGGCGAGAGAGAAGACTTTTACGGTCGTGATCGATGCCGGGCATGGCGGTAAGGACCCGGGCGCTAGAGGGGCGAATATTAATGAGAAGGAGATAAATCTCGCTGTCGCCTTAAAATTGGGTCGATTGATAGAGAATAACGCGGAGGATGTGCGTGTGATCTATACTCGTAAGACGGATCGTTTTATCGAGTTGGACGAACGTGCGAATATAGCGAACCGCAATAAGGCGGATCTTTTCGTGTCTATCCATACGAATGCCGTAAAGCGTGGAAGTACCGTGCAAGGTACGGAGACGTATACGCTGGGTTTGGCCCGTAGCGAAGAGAACTTAGAGGTGGCTATGAGCGAGAACTCAGCGATCTTGTTGGAGGATAATTATCAACAACGGTATGAGGGATTTGACCCGAACTCTTCGGAGTCATATATCATTTTCGAGTTTATGCAGAATAAGCATATGGAGCAAAGTATTAGTTTGGCTTCCGAGATACAGAAATCGTTCAGGGCTTGTAAGCGGGTGGACCGTGGCGTAAGACAGGCTGGTTTTTTGGTGCTTCGTAAAACGAGCATGCCCAGTGTTCTGGTCGAGTTGGGGTATATCTCGAATCGTCAAGAAGAGCAGTTCATGAGAACCGCCGCCGGACAAAATAAATTGGCGGAAGCGTTGTACGATGCTTTTTGCAAATATAAGAAGAATTACGATCGTCGTAAAGGAAATATTTCCGGAGCTGTCGTTGCTCCCGTAGCGAATGAGAAAACTCCGCCTCCGGGGAGCGAGGCTGATATCTTAAATAAAAAACAGCAAGCCACAAGACAGAAAAACTCAGTTTCTTCTACCACTTCCGTGAACAGGAACACGAAAGGAAAGGTTATATATAAGATACAATTCTTGACTTCCAATAAGAAGCTTCCTGCGAACTCCCGGTTATTTAAGGGGTACAAGAACGTGGATTTCTATGTGGAGAAAGGTATCTATAAATACACGTATGGCGAGACTTCGGATTTTAACTCGATCCGGAAGATGCGCCGAACGATCGCAAAAGATTTTAAAGATGCTTTCATCATCGCTTTTAAGGATGGGAAGAAGGTGAAATATTAATGATTTAGGAATAAATTATACATTATAAATAAAGGAAATGAAAAGTGTATTCACTAAAGAGGCGAAGATCGGACTTGTGACGATCGTAAGTCTGGCGTTATTGTATTTAGGCATTAATTATCTGAAGGGTATTAACCTGTTTCAACCGGTGAACCATTACTACGTATCATTCAGCAACGTAAAGGGGGTGACGATTTCCAGCCCTGTATTTGTGGATGGTTTTAAGGTGGGATTGGTTCGTGATATTATTTATGACTATGATACGACCGGTAAGATCATCGTTGAGGTTAGTTTGGAAGATAAGATGAGGCTGAATAAGGGAAGTTATATAGCGGTTGTCAATACTTTCTTAAGCGGAGCTGAGTTGCATATCCATTTGAACACTTACGTGGATGACTTTTTGAAGCCGGGTTCTACGCTCGAGGGACGAATGGAAGAGGATATGATGCAATCCGTACAGGAGAAGATCTTGCCAAGCGTTGAGAACCTTTTGCCGAAGATCGACACGATCTTGGGTAGTTTGCAAACCTTGATCGCTCATCCGGCCTTGGCTCAATCCTTGAATCATATCGAAAAAACGACTAGCAACCTAGAGGTGTCTACTCGTCAGTTGAATCAGATGTTGAGTAAGGATGTACCGGGTATCGTGAATAACTTGAAGACGATGACGGATAATTTCTCGGAGGTGAGCGCCAACTTGAAAGAATTGGATTTGGCTACAACGGTCAATTCCATCAATGCGACCTTGGCGAACTTGAAGTTGACTACGGATAAATTGAACTCGACGGATAATAGCATCGGCTTATTGTTGAACGACAAAGGATTGTATGATAATCTGAACAGCACGATGGACAACGCCTCTAAGCTATTGCTTGATTTGCGGGAGAATCCGAAGAGATACGTGCATTTCTCTGTTTTTTGATTATGTTAAAAAATCATAGCATAAAAGACGTTATTTAGAATCATTCTAATTAGACAAAAAGTTAGGGGACTCCTGCTGATTATACGCATAAGGCCTTTAGGTAAAGTGAGATAGATACTTCCTGAGGCCTTATTCCGTCACCGGACGTCAGCGTTTACGCTTTTGTAGAGGTCTCTAAAATAAAGGGTTTTTGAACATTGGTCGATCTAAATAACAGTAAATCAGATGGGTATTAGTAACTATCTGAATCTAAAAGGGATATTGAAAAATCATATTTACCAAACAAAATAGCACTTTTTTTTTCGGAATTAATTTCTAAACTTTGTAGTCCGAATGTAAAAAGTATTAGTGGGAGAGAAAGAAAACATGCAGACTGATTATCAAACATTGTGGAATAAGTGCCTTGCGGTCATAAAGGATATTGTGCCTAAGGCAGCTTTTGACACATGGTTCGTACCTATCGTTCCGTTATCATACGAAGACAAGAAGTTTACCATACAGGTGCCTAGTCAATTCTTCTATGAGTATCTGGAAGAGAAGTATGTTAATGTTTTGAAAGTTACATTGTATCGTGTAATCGGTCAAGGAACCATTCTTAACTACCGTATCATGGTGGATAAGACAACTGGTGGTACGGTTGATTATCCAGCGGAGAATGCTTCCACCGCTGTAAAGAAAGTCACTCCCAAGGACGCTAACAAGGCTCCGAATCCTTTTATGACGACTGCTCCGCAGGATTTGGACCCTCAGTTGAACCCGAAGTATAATTTTGATAATTATTTCGAGGGTACGAGCAATAAGTTGGTTCGTACGGCGGGTGAGGCTGTTGCCCAGAATCCGGGAAAGACTACGTTTAACCCGTTGTTTATTTTTGGTCCGTCAGGAGTGGGTAAAACTCACTTATGCCATGCGATCGGAACCCGTATCCGGGAGTTGCATCCGGAAAAGAAAGTGTTATATGTATCTTCGCATTTGTTCCGGGTACAGTTTACAGATGCTATCCGTAAGAATACGACTAATGACTTCTTGAATTTCTATCAAAATATCGATGTGCTGCTGTTGGATGATATACAGGAGTTGATCGGTATGGATAAGACTCAAAATACATTCTTCCATATTTTCAACCACCTGCACCAGTTAGGTAAGCAGCTTATCTTGACTTCTGATAAACCTCCTGTGGATTTGCAAGGGATGGAAGAGCGCTTGATCACCCGTTTAAAATGGGGATTGACGGCTGAGTTGAGCCGTCCGGATCTGGATCTACGTAAAAAGATACTGAAGAATAAGATCAACCATGACGGAATCATGATTCCGGATGAGGTCTTTAACTTTATCGCTAATAATGTGACGGAGAATGTCCGTGACTTGGAAGGTATTCTCGTTTCTTTAATGGCTAATGCAGTTATCAATAATCGTGAGATCGATCTGCCGTTGACGAAACGTGTGGTTAGCCAAGCGGTTCGGTTGGAGAAGAAACAGATCTCCGTACAGATGATTCAGGAGATCGTTTGCAAGTATTTCAACTTGGAGCAATCGGTTATCCAAACTAATTCCCGTAAACGTGAGATCGTGCAAGCCCGTCAGATCACGATGTATTTGGCGAAGAAATATACGGACTCCTCTTTTTCCCATATTGGAAAGATCGTAGGAAAGAAAGACCATGCGACGGTCTTGCATGCTTGTAAGACGATCAAAGACCAGATTGAGACTAGTAAGTCTTTCCGGTCTTCCGTAGAGGAAATCGAGGTCTTGCTCAAGAACTAAATTAAGAATCCCTATATAGTAGGATAAGGACGTCTCTCTAAAAAGGCGTCCTTCTTTGTTTTGGGAAATCAGTGTAAGTGTTAAGTTTTCTTTTTGGAAAACTATTTGATGTTTAGTTTTGTTTAAGTAGTTGAAAATGTGGGGTTGCGAGTTTGGTTTTGGAAAACTTTTCAATAAGTATTCTTTTTAACGTAGGGTAATTTGGATAACTGGTAAAGTATGCGTAAACTTGCAGTCGCAAAATAAATATAATAATTGTGGATCGTAAAACTTACACTTTTGACGAAGCGTTTAAGGCTTCATTGGATTACTTTACCGGTGACGAGCTCGCCGCTAAAGTATGGGTAAATAAATATGCCTTGAAGGATGCGTTTGGAAATATCTATGAGGAATCTCCGAATGATATGCATCATCGCTTGGCAAGTGAGATTGCCCGTGTGGAAAAAAAGTATCCGAATCCGTTGTCGGAACAAGAACTTTTCGACCTGTTTGATCATTTCCGCTACATCGTTCCGCAAGGAAGTCCGATGACGGGAATTGGCAATGATTATCAAATTGCCTCACTCTCTAATTGTTTTGTTATCGGATTGGACGGGCAAGCGGATTCGTATGGTGCGATTATTCGTATTGACGAAGAACAGGTACAATTAATGAAGCGCCGTGGTGGTGTAGGCCATGATCTTTCGCATATTCGCCCGAAAGGTTCTCCGGTTAAGAATTCTGCGTTGACTTCTACCGGGTTGGTTCCGTTTATGGAACGTTATTCGAATTCCACCCGTGAGGTGGCCCAAGATGGCCGTCGTGGAGCTTTGATGCTGAGCGTTTCTATTAAACATCCGGACTCGGAGGCGTTTATCGACGCTAAGATGACGGAAGGTAAGGTTACAGGTGCAAATGTATCTGTGAAGATTGATGATGATTTCATGAATGCCGCGGTTAATGGCGGTACCTATAAGCAACAATATCCAATTGATTCGGATTCTCCCGTTTATGTGAAGGATATCGATGCTTCTGGCTTATGGAAAAAAATTATTCATAACGCTTGGAAATCCGCTGAACCGGGTGTGTTATTCTGGGACACGATCTTACGTGAGTCTGTACCAGACTGCTATGCGGATCTGGGGTTCCGTACGGTTTCCACGAATCCTTGTGGCGAGATACCTCTTTGTCCGTATGATAGTTGCCGTTTGTTAGCGATCAATTTATATTCATATGTGGTAAATCCGTTCACTCCGGACGCTTATTTCGATTATGATTTATTCAAGAAGCATGTAGGTTTGGCCCAGCGGATTATGGATGATATTATTGATTTGGAGTCGGAGAAGATCGAGATGATCTTGGCTAAGATCGACTCGGATCCGGAATCCATGGAGGTAAGACAAACAGAGCGTCATTTGTGGGAAAAGATCCAACGAAAGACTTTGCAAGGACGTCGTACAGGTGTGGGTATCACGGCGGAAGGCGATATGATTGCCGCTTTAGGTTTGCGTTATGGAACAGAAGAAGCAACCGATTGTGCGGAACTTATACAAAAGACATTAGCTTTGGCCGCATATCGTTCATCCGTAATGTTGGCGAAAGAACGTGGTGCCTTTGAGATATTCGATGCGAAGCGTGAGGAAAAAAATCCGTTCATCAACCGTTTGCGTGAGGCTGATCCTGCTTTATATGAGGATATGTTGAAATACGGCCGTCGTAATATCGCTTGCTTAACAATCGCTCCGACGGGAACGACTAGCTTGATGACACAAACCACTTCCGGTATAGAGCCGGTATTCTTGCCGGTATATAAGCGCCGCCGCAAAGTAAACCCGAACGATTCCGAGGCTCGTGTGGATTTCGTGGATGAGACAGGCGACGCTTTCGAGGAGTATATCGTATTCCATCATAAGTTTGTAACGTGGATGCAAGCGAATGGTTATTCGGCAAGTAAGAAATATACACAAGAAGAAGTGGAGGAGCTAGTTGCTAAGTCTCCTTATTATAAAGCGACTTCCAATGATGTCGATTGGTTACAAAAAGTCCGTATGCAAGGACGCATTCAGAAATGGGTGGACCATTCTATCAGCGTAACGATCAATTTGCCGAACGATGTAAGTGAGGAGTTGGTAGATTCTTTGTATGTTGAGGCATGGAGATGCGGATGTAAAGGATGTACTGTTTATCGAGATGGTTCTCGTTCCGGTGTCTTGATTGCGACAGATAAAAAGAAGAAAAAAGAGGATTGCAACTGCATGCAACCACCGGTTATCGTATCTACCCGTCCTCGTGAATTGGATGCGGATGTGGTAAAATTCCAGAATAACCGTGAGAAATGGATCGCTTTCGTCGGCTTGTTGAATGGCCGTCCGTATGAGATCTTTACCGGTTTGGCCGATGATGACGAGGGTATCATGTTACCTAAAAACGTTTCTAAAGGTACGATCATCAAGAGCTATGATGAGGATGGTAATAAGCATTACGACTTCCAGTTCAAGAATAAACGCGGTTATAAAATGACAATCGAAGGCTTGGATGGCAAGTTTAATCCGGAATATTGGAACTATGCTAAATTGATTTCCGGTGTGCTCCGTTACGGAATGCCTATCGATCAGGTTATAAAACTGGTACAGGGTATGGAGTTGAATAGCGAGTCTATCAATACTTGGAAGAATGGCGTGGAACGGGCCTTGAAGAAATATTTACCGAACGGCATGGAAGCGAAAGGGCAGAAATGTCCGAACTGTGGGTTGGAGACCTTGATTTATCAAGAAGGTTGTTTGATCTGCACGAATTGCGGAGCCTCTAAATGCGGTTAAATAATTGACTAAATCTATATACCATGAAAGTCACTTTTAATATAAACTTCCATACCGTTTGGGGACAGAAGTTATGTGTAGTGGGCTCCATACCGGAATTAGGCTCTTGGGAACCTGCTTTGGCTAAGGAGATGAATTACTCTGGGGATGGAAACTGGAAACTGGAACTGGATCTTCCACCCGATATAAAAGATATAGAATATAGATATTTCTTAAGTGTTAATGATAAGCAGATCTTTGAGGAGTGGGAGAAGAATCACCGGATTGTATTGGATGGACAATCTGATTCTTACATCCTTTATGATTATTGGCAAATCCGTCCGGATAATCTAGCCTTTTATTCTTCGGCTTTCACCAAAAGTTTATTCGCTCATCCCTGCAATACACATGAGAGGGTCGTTAGAAGTGGAAGAAAATTGGTGATAAAGATATCCGCTCCCCGGGTGGAAAAGAATCAGTGTGTAGCCATTACTGGAAATCAAGAATGCTTAGGTAACTGGCATCCGGACAAGGCTTTATTGTTGAGTTGCGATACTTTCCCGGAATGGCATATTGATTTAGACGCTGCGGAGATACGGTATCCTTTAGAATATAAATTTTTGGTTTGGAATAATGATTCCCGTCAACCTTTGTATTGGGAGAGTGATGAGAATCGTATTCTAAGTCTTGTTCCCCAGAAACAGGGTGAGACCGTTGTTATATCTGGTCTTTACTTCCGGGATAGCTTACCGTTATGGCGTTGTGCCGGCTCGGTTATCCCCGTCTTTTCCTTGCGCTCGGAAAAGAGCTTTGGAGTAGGTGATTTGGGAGATTTACACATGTTGGTGGATTGGGCTAGAAAGACGCACCAACGTATCATTCAAGTATTACCTATGAATGATACGACAATGACCCATACTTGGGTGGATTCCTATCCGTATAGCGCTATTTCTATTTATGCCCTTCATCCCATGTATGTGGATTTATCGGCTTTGGGGACCTTGAAAGATCCGGAGAGAGCTGCTTTTTATGCAGGGAAGCAAAAAGAATTAAACGCAAAAGATACGGTTGATTATGAGGAAGTACTGAAATATAAATTGGGTTATTGTCAAGAATATTTCGCAGGGGAGGGTAAGGCCGTATTAGATACGCCGGAGTTTAAAGAGTTCTTGGCGCAAAATGAGTCATGGTTGATGCCTTACGCTACTTATTGTTTCTTGCGGGAAAGTTATGGGACATCGGATTTCTCTCAATGGCAAGGTAATTCTACTTACAATAAGACACGTGTTCGCACCCTATGCCGGGAAGATAGTGACGCATGGCCGGAGATCTCGTTCTCTTATTTCTTGCAATATGTATTGCACAACCAGTTCAAGTCGGTATCGGATTATGCCCGTAAGAATGGAGTTGTATTGAAAGGTGATTTACCCATTGGCGTGAGCCGCACTAGTGTAGAGGCTTGGACGGAACCGAAATATTTTAATATGAATGGTCAAGCGGGTGCTCCCCCCGATGACTTTTCCATGAACGGCCAGAACTGGCTGTTCCCGACTTATAACTGGGATGCGATGGAGAAAGATAATTTCTCTTGGTGGAAAAAACGCTTCGCTAAGTTAAGTGATTATTTCGATTGTTTCCGTATAGATCACATCTTGGGATTTTTCCGAATATGGGAGGTTCCTTGTGAATATGTGCAAGGGCTTTGTGGTCATTTCAATCCAGCGTTGCCGTTCTCGAGAGAAGAGATCGAGCAGTATGGATTGAATTTTAACGAATCTCGTTTCACGACCCCACATATCAATCGACAATTTTTATCGGAATTGTTTGAGGAAAATACAGAAGAGGTGATAGGTGCTTATTTGGCACAATCCTCCTCCCGGCATTATGTGTTAAAACCGTTCTGTGATACGCAAAGGAAGATTGAGGCGTTGTTTGCGGATAAGGCGGATCCAGTTTCCCTACGGATCAAGAATGGCCTGTTTACGATTGCGAATGAGGTATTATTTCTTCGTGACCCAAGAGAGACCGATAAGTTCCATCCCCGGATCTCGGCGAATCAATCCTATATCTATCGGGAATTGAGTGGTTCCGACCGTTATGCGTTCGATCAGTTATACTGGCATTTCTTCTATCATCGCCATAATGATTTTTGGAAGGCGCAAGCGTTTAAGCGTTTGACACCGTTGGTCGCGTCCACGGAGATGTTGGTTTGTGGAGAGGATCTAGGTATGATCCCCGCCTCTGTTCCCGAGGTTATGAATAAGTTGCAAATACTAAGCCTTGAGATTGAGCGTATGCCGAAGAGTCCGCAGCGGGAATTTTCCGATATGTTTAATTTGCCTTATCATTCCGTTTGTACGACTTCTACACATGATATGACTCCTCTTCGTAATTGGTGGAAAGAAGATCCGGAGAAGACACAGCGTTATTACAACCATGTATTGCAACGGATCGGTGAGGCCCCGGATGAATGTACGGCTGAAATCGTTGCCCAGATTATTTCTAATCATTTGAAGACTCGTTCCATGCTGACGATTATTCCGTTGCAGGATTGGTTTGCTATGGATGATTCTATCAAGCGAAAGGATATAGAATCCGAGCGTATTAACGTTCCTGCGAATTCAACGCATTATTGGCGCTACCGGATGCATATTACGTTGGAACAGCTTTTGCAGGCTGATAACCTGAATAATAAGATCGTCTCGTTGATAAAAGAGGCTGGACGAAAATAAGAAAGACTAAGGGCCGTATCGAAAAGTGCGGCCCTCAGTCTATTTGTCCGCTTTCTTTTTCTCGGAACACATCGAGCAGGCTCCGTTGAACCGTGCGTTTGGTTCGATCTCTAGGGATTGGGTATATATATCTCCCTTGATAATTGCTGTTGATTTTAGAATAAGCTTTGCGCTTACTTTTACGGAGCCATCTACCTCACCGAGAATCTCAGCATTCTCGGATACGATATTGCCTGTTACGCTACCTTTGGGGCCGATAACGATCTTGCCGTTGCAACTGATGTCCCCTTCTACTTTTCCATCCAAGCGAAAGTCTGTCTCTGTGATAATATTACCCTTTATCGTTGTCCCCGCAGCCAAGGCGTTGTGTAATCCGCCTGCGGAATTTTCATCTTTTTGTTTTATTCCCATCATAATGTGTTGTTACTTGGTTGACAAATATAAGACTATTTTTTTGCAGGAAGGTTTACTTTCTATACATTTACAGATAAATTAAAAGATTATGACAACAAAGATTGAATTACGAAGGATGACATTCTATGCCTATCATGGCGTGGCACCCCAAGAGACCCGGGTTGGGAATACTTTTATCGTAGATTTGATACTGACAGCTCCGTTGGAGAATGCGGTATGGAGCGACGATTTAAGCGATACGATCAATTACGCCACAGTATATGAAACCGTGAAAGCAGAAATGGCTATCCCCTCGAGACTTCTCGAGCACGCGGCGGGGCGTATCTTGAAGGCTTTGAAAGAGAGATTTCCACAGATCACGGAGGTGGAACTTGTCTTGTCTAAATTAAATCCTCCGTTTGGCGGAGATATTCATAGTGCCTCGATAATTCTTAAAGAAAGCTTTCTTTCTGTTTAGAAACTTTTATTTACCTTCGCGTTTGTAAAGAAGTGATGCGATATACGATATACTAAAAGCACAAATACGATAACATTATGGCATTTACCAACAACGTAATGATTGTTCGTCACGGATTGCTGGCGAAGTTAGTAAAGCTCTGGAAAGAAAACCGTCTTCTAGAAGAAATAGATCGCTTACCGATCGAGTTGAGTCCCCGAAAATCGAAAGTGAGGGGCCGTTGCTGTGTACATAAGGAACGTGCCGTCTGGAAATACAAGACCTTGCCTTTGCTTGGTTTTGATATGCAGGACGAGGAAGATGAGTTGACACCGCTTTCAGAGTATGCGAAGCGTGCCTTGTTCCGCTCGGAGAATAAGAAGGAAAATATCATGTGTGTAGTGGATGAGGCGTGTTCCTCTTGTGTCTCCGTGAATTATGAGATCACGAATCTTTGCCGGGGTTGCGTGGCTCGTAGTTGTTATATGAACTGCCCGAAGGACGCTATCCGATTCAAGAAAAACGGTCAGGCCGAGATTGATCATGAAACTTGTATCAGCTGTGGTAAATGCCACCAAAGCTGTCCGTACCATGCCATCGTTTATATCCCGATCCCTTGCGAGGAAGTTTGTCCGGTTAAGGCGATCAGCAAGGACGAGTATGGGGTGGAGCATATCGACGAGTCTAAATGTATATATTGCGGTAAATGTGTGAATGCTTGTCCGTTCGGTGCTATCTTCGAGATCTCGCAAGTATTCGATATCTTGCAACGCTTGCGGAATAAGGAACAGATGGTAGCGATTGTCGCTCCGTCTATCTTAGCTCAGTTTAGCGCTCCGAAGGAAAAAGTGTATGGCGCTATCAAGTCCTTGGGATTCGAGGAAGTGGTTGAGGTGGCGCAAGGCGCTATGGAAACCACCCGTCATGAGGCGGAAGAATTGATCGAGAAATTGAAAGAAGGACAACCGTTCATGACCACTAGTTGCTGTCCGTCTTACGTGCAATTGGCCGAGAAACATATCCCGGATTTAAAGAAATACATCTCTTCTACTGGATCTCCGATGTATTATACGGCCCGTATCGTGAAGGAAAAATATCCGGATGCGAAGATCGTGTTTGTTGGCCCGTGCGTGGCGAAACGAAAAGAGGTGAAACTAGATCCGTGCGTGGATTTTACACTTACGTTTGAGGAAGTAGGTTCCGTATTGGAGGGATTGGGTATCAAGATCGAGGAGGCCCAGCCTTTCTCCGTATTATTTAACGCTGTCCGTGAGGCGCATGGTTTCGCCCAAAGTGGTGGTGTGATCAACGCCGTTAAGGTTTATTTGAAGGACGAGAACGTAAATGCCGTGCAGGTAGCCAACCTGACAAAGAAAAATGTGGCATTATTACGTGCTTATGCTAAAACCGGAAAGGCTCCCGCGCAGTTTATAGAAGTGATGGCTTGCGAGGGCGGTTGTGTGACCGGTCCTTGTACGCACGCCGATAAGACTGCCGGACAAAAGCAGCTTATTAAGGAGCTTACTAAATTCTAGACAAAATGATTAAAAAATTGGCTTTATTTGTCTCCTTGACGGGAGTTTTTCTATGTACCGCTTCTTGCGGACATAAAGAATTACCGTCGATGGGAGATTATTCCGTACAGGTATTTAATGATACCCGCATACGTTTCGCTCCGGATGTATATCCCGCCGCTTTTAACGCTCCGGGACCGGACAGTATCTATCATTTGGTGAATGGCCGTATTATCTTGAAGAAGGTAACATTGCCGGAATATAAGCGAAACGTTTCCGTCAAACTCCGGGTTACGGTAGCTTCGAATGGAGATCGCTGGGATAAATCCGGCTCTTGTTTTGTATTGCCAAATGCCTCGGGCATTAATTTGTTGAATATCGCTAAAGGCGAGAAGGAGTTTCCTGCGGTGGATAGCGTGAAACTGGAGAAGATGATCGGCATCATCCCCGGGACGGATTATCAACCTACCGTGGAATTGATGCGTTTCATGACTCCGTTCGGAGTAGGGCATTACAGTAGTCCCGAGGATAGCTTGACGAAACATCGTAAGCCCGTGTATATCGATCATTGGGAAGATAGCGTAAGCTGGGAGCAAGACATAACCGATTTGTATCCTCTTCTGGAAGGTGGCGCTTATGTTGGGATCTTTATCGATACATGGACACCGGAAGGATACGTCGCAAGCATGACGATTGATGTGGATGAGTCCGATCTGACTTGCGACGCTTTGCCGAAGAAACATGTAGAGCCGTTGATGAATACGGTTTATTATATCGGGCAGGAATATCCGGATATATTCGCCCGGAAGGACGTGTCATTGGATTTTGATATTCCTCAAGGCGCACGTGATGTCCGTCTGAAATATATCGTTACGGGACATGGCGGTCATTCCGGCGGGGATGAGTTCGTGGAAAAACAGAATATTGTTTCCGTTGATGGAGTTCCAGTCTTGGATTTTGTTCCTTGGCGTACGGACTGCGCTTCTTTCCGTCGTTTTAATCCGGCTACCGGGGTTTGGTTGAGAAAGCGTCTGGCTTCCTATATCACCGAGAAGGGATATTCGGAGAAAGAAGTAGAGGAACCCTTGGCGTCTTCGGATCTTTCCCGCTCTAATTGGTGTCCCGGATCGGATGTGATACCGGAAGAGGTAGCGTTGAAAGATATCCAACCCGGCCATCATACGCTGACGGTGAGTATTCCGGAAGCGGCAGAAGTGGATGGGAATAAGCTGAATCATTGGTTGGTCTCAGCCTATTTGGTCTGGGATGAGTAAATAATGTGATAATATGTTATGTACCAATGTGCCAATCATTCTCTCTTCAACTAATTGGCATATTGGCACATTAGCCAATTAAAAAATTATTGATATGGAAGACTTGTTACCTTTCGCCCTATTATGTTTCACTTCGTTTTTTACGTTGACCAATCCACTCGGTACGATGCCGGTTTTCTTGACCATGACCAATGGTATGAATGACCATGAACGGAAAGCGATTGTCCGAAGGGCCACGATCGTGTCGTTCATCACCTTGATGGTTTTTACTTTCTCCGGTCAGTTCCTGTTTAAGTTCTTTGGTATCTCCTCAAACGGCTTTCGCATAGCTGGCGGCTTTATTATCTTCAAGATCGGGTTTGATATGCTTCAGGCACGCTATTCCAACGCAAAGTTGAAAGAGGAAGAGGTGAAAACCTATGCGGATGATATATCCATTACTCCTCTGGCGATTCCGATGTTGTGTGGTCCGGGAGCGATCGCCAACGCAATCATGCTTATGGATGACGCTTCGACATTCACCTTAAAGGGTACGTTGATCGGAATAATCGCATTGGTCTATTTTATCACATTCTTGATCTTGCAAGCTTCTACCCGGCTGGTACGTATATTGGGAGAGACTGGAAATAACGTGATGATGCGTTTGATGGGATTGATACTGATGGTGATCGCCGTGGAATGTTTCGTAAGCGGATTGAAGCCTATCTTGATCGATATCTTGCGTGAGGCGATGGGCTAACAAATTACCAGACCAGCTTCTTTCTGCGATGGGCGCTAAATATTGGAATAACCTTTTCTTATCCTCATCGCAATCGGAGATATTTGCTTTCCAGATAAGTCGCTCTGCTTGGAACGGGAGATACGATATGATATCATGGGTGTGTGTTGTCCCGTTTGAGATCGTGATCTTCTTGGATTTAGCATACAGGTTCATATCCTTCATTTTTTGCTGTTCTTCAGGTGTCGTATCATGAACTTCTTGTGTGAAATGAAGTCTGTTTATTTTTAACATGGCTAGGTGATCGATCAATTCTTTGAGATTATCCTTCGAGATGAGAGTGAAAGGTGTGTGTATTGCCACGGTCCGATTGCTGTATCGGGGACCATCTAGTATGGTCATTCCCGGTACGTTCCATTGAATATTCTCTACCTGAGTTTGGCTGTTTATTGCTGGAGGAAGCAGAAAACGTAAGGTTTGCATTGCGTAAAAGAAACCTTTTTGTCCGGATGCTTTTATTAGAATGCAAGAGGGGGCTATATTCAGTTTATAATGTTCGGCCGCTAGTTCTCTGTCTGTGCGGAATATGATATTGGCTCGTTTGTCTTGTATTTTTATTTCCGGGGTGAATCCGGCGGAAAGCGTGAACAGATCGGTCAACTCCCGAGCGATCATAGCCTGTTTTTCATTTTCTACACTGATGAGAGTTGCCTTATTGAAGGTGAAATCACCTTTGTCTGATACACTTTGCAAGGGGAAAGGAATGATCTCCGGTTTTTCGTCCGGAAGGAAACATTTTACAAGTATCATAACCAAAATAATAAAATATATACCTGTTGTACGTAACATAAGAATAATTTTTAATGATATGCTTTTTTGTTTAATTTTTCACTTGCTGCAAATCTATGCTTTAAGGATATTTTCTTGAGTTCAAAATCGTCCGTGAAAATTCAAAAAACGTTTTTTATACTCTGCAAGCCTTATATTTCGGACGATTTAGTATTTTTGCCGAACAATGGGTGATATACAACTATGCGAGTATTTTGGAAGTTTTTACAATTATATCTATTGCTGTTTTTAGTGTGTTTAACAGAGTCTCTTTATGCAGCTCCTAGGTATTATTTTAAACAAATCTCTTTGGAAAACGGATTATCGCAGTCTTCCGTGAAATGTGTACTGGTAGATGAAAGAGGTGTTATGTGGATTGGTACCCGGTTTGGGTTGAATCGTTTCGATAGGGAAAAAATAACCGTTTATCAGGAGGAGAGAGAGAATCCGAATTCTCTTCCTTATAATGATATTGTTTTTTTAGAGGAAGATGCGGAGGGGAATGTTTGGGTAGGAACTAGTCGCGGATTGGCATATTTCGATCGTGGTACTCGAAAATTTGTACGTCAGGAAATAGACGGTCAACCTTTGGTCGCTGCTTGTAGCCTCCTCATGCCGGAAGGAATCTATTTTTTAGGGAAGCAAGGTGTTTTTTGTTATTCCTATGCGGAAAAGAAAATGATCCGGTGTAAGTTCAAGGAGGAGAGGCCGTTTGCCTTTTCGCCTAATTATGCTTATTTGTATGACGAAAAAGAGAGGAAGGTCATACTGTCTTTTCTGGAAAAAGGGCTTTGGTGGTATTCGCTAGACACCGGAGATATGGAACGTGTGCCGTTTATCCCAAAAGGGAATATCCCCTCCATGTATATAGATGCATTCAAGAGAATATGGGTGGCTATCTATAATAAAGGTGTTTTTTGTTATGATCGAGAGGGAAGATTGCAGGAACATTTGGAAGCCCCGGAGAGATTGACTCATAATGTCGTGCAAGATATGTGTGAGAAAGATGGCGAACTTTGGCTGGCGACGGACGGAGGTGGTATCAATATATATAATTACAAAAATAAGACCGTAAGAGCGATTATGCATCTTCCGGGCGATCGCCATTCGTTGCCGGTAAATTCTTTCGCCTGTCTGTATATCGATGATGAGGATAATGTTTGGGCAGGCAGTATCAGGGGAGGATTGATTGGCATCAAACCTGTTTTTATGACGACTTATCGGGATGCTCCTCCCGGGGCTTCTTACGGTTTGAGTTTTCAGTCGGTCACTTCCATGTATGAAGATCGTGATGGGAAAATCTGGATAGGAACGGATGGGGGAGGTCTTGATTTGTTTGATCCGCAAAAAGAGACTTTCCTGAAATATCCTCAGACTGCGGGGATGAAGGTGGTGTCTATCATGCCGTATAGCGATTCGGAATTGTTGTTATCTTTGTTTGGCGTAGGGCTTTGTCTTTTTAATAAAAGTACCGGAGAATGCCGGGAGTTTTTGTTAAATTGGGGGCATGTGCGAAAGGATTTATTCTTACGAGGTAATTCGATTCGTTTATTTCCTTTAGACGAGGACTGTTTTTGTCTTTTATCCGATAATCATTTGTCTGTGTATAATCGGCGGAAACAACAATTTGAGTCTTTACCGGAAGATCTGTTACCACAAAGTTTGCTTGCGCCCCGTTTCATACAAGGCGATTCTTGTTACATAAGCTCTTCCGCAGCTTTGTATGTGTTGGATGTCCCGCATAAGCAACTACGTCCATTATTTGTGAGGAATGAGGATATCGGTACGATACTTGCGGTAAAACAAGATAAGGATAATCGTTTTTGGTTGGGGACATCTTCCGGACTGTATGTTTATGACCGTCTCTCGGAAAGATTGGACACGGTTGATCAGGATCGTTTTATCGGGGTAACGTCTCTTGCGTTTGATCGTTCTGATCGTCTTTGGATAAGTACTTATGAAGGGTTGTATGCGTATGTGCCGGATGAGAAGCGTGTAATCGTTTTTGGGGAATCTGATGGTATCTTTACACGTGAGTTTCTTCCGGAACCTGCTTTTGAGGCTTCTTCCGGTAATATTTATATTTCTGGAGTGGAAGGGCTGGTTAGGATACGGCCCGGCTATGACATTCATGAGGAAGAGGATTTTTCTGTGAGCATGATTAATTTGGCTTTAGATGGGTTACCGATTCATCCTGATGGTATATCCGGGGAACAGGCTATTTCTATTCCGTGGGATTATGTTTCCCTTGGGTTAAGTGTTATCGTGAAAGAGAAGGATTTGATGCGGAAGAAATTATTCCGTTTTTACATCAAGGGAGACCGTGAGGAGTTGTTGGAGACTTCAAGCCATGCGTTTACATTTCCGGCGCTTTCTCCGGGCAACTATGAATTATGGGTTTCCTATAGCAAGAAGAATGGAGACTGGAGTGTTCCTTTGAGATTATTGACGGTAGATGTGGAGCCTCCTTTGTGGAGACGCGCTTGGTTTCTGATTGCGATGGGGGTGATCGCGTTTGCGGCAATTGGAGGGATGATCTGGTCTGTTATGCGACGCAAAGAACGGAAACTTGCTTGGGCCATGAAAGAACATGAACGAAAGTTTTATGAGGAAAAAGTCCGTTTCATGGTGAACATCAGCCATGAATTACGTACGCCGCTTACTTTGATCTATGCTCCGCTCAAACGTTTGCTGAAATCCGGAAAGGTGACGGATAAAGATGTATCCCGGCAATTGGATGGTTTGTTGTTGCAGACTTGCCGGATGCGGGAGATCGTCGATATGGTGCTCGATGCCCAGAAGTCTGATACGAACGGCGATGTTATGGATATTCGTTTTTACGATCTTAACGATTGGATACGATTGGTAACGGATGATTTTATCATGGAATTCGAAGCCCGTAGGATTTCTGTGCGGTTCCAGTTGGATGCTTCGGTAGAGAAGGTACCCTTTGATACTTCCAAATGTCGTGTCGTTTTATCTAATTTATTGATAAACGCGATGAAATTCAGCGATCCGGATACCTCATTGGTCATTGGTACGGAGCGTATGGATAAGCATGTGCGGGTTTTCCTTGCGGACCAGGGGATCGGATTGAGACATGTGGATATAAACCGTCTTTTTACCTGTTTTTACCAAGGTGAACACGACCGTAAAGGGAGTGGGATCGGGTTGGCTTATGCCCGGAAACTTATAGAGTTGCATGGCGGAAGTATAGGTGCTTACAATAATGAGGATGTAGGTGCCACTTTCTATTTCGACCTTCCTTTCACGCAAGCGTTTGCTGCCGCGGAACCGGATAGCGTTATCGATTTAAGCGTGAAGGGCACTGACAAGCCGGAAACAGATGTGCGCGGGGTACAGGTAGATACGGAGCTTGCTAAATATACATTGTTGGTGGTTGAAGATGAGATAGAGCTGCGTAACTACTTACTCGGTGTCTTGCAGGCAGAGTTTAAGGAGGTTTTTGTAGCCGGAGACGGGGAAGAGGCTTGGGAAATCTTGGGTCAATGTCAGCCGGATATTGTAATCAGTGATGTCATGATGCCTCGGACTGATGGTTTTGAGCTGTGTTACCGAATCAAGAACGACGTAGCGGTTAGCCATATTCCTGTGGTTCTATTGACCGCTAGGGTGGATCAAGCAAGTTCGGTAGAGGGGTATAAATCAGGGGCGGATATCTATTTGGCGAAGCCGTTTGATATAGATTCCTTGTTGGTGATTCTGCGGAATATATTGAGACAGCGAGACCTACTTCGTGTGCGTTATCGTGAGTCCGGTTGTCTATTCTCTCCAAAAGAGGATGCGACAAGCAATGCGGACGAACAATTCATGTGTAAATTGAATACGTTGCTTCGGGAGAACTTGAGTAATCCGGATTTGAATGTGCCTTTTATCGCCTCTGCAATGGCGATGAGTAGAACGACGCTTTATAGCAAGTTCAGTCATTTGTCGGATGTCTCGGTTGGTGATTATGTGATTCGGTTTCGTATGGTCGAGGCTTCTCGGTTGCTTTCATCTCATAAGGATATGAGTATTCAGGAAGTAGCGGACCGTGTCGGTTTTTCCAGCGCTCGTTATTTTAGTACGGCTTTTAAACAAAGCTATGGGGTCACTCCAACCGAATATCGTCGAAATAATTAAGTGTTGGTTATCTTCGATTGATATATCACCTAAGTCTGTAGGGCGAATATTACGCTTTATAAACAAAAATTTCCCAGCGGGGAATTATTTTTCGCCGGGAAAGGATTAATTACTTACAAGTGCGATATTCGGTTATTTTTTAGCCGATTTCTTATCAGAAGTTGAGCACTTGGATTCTTTGACTTTGGTTTCTTTTTTTGAACCCTTCGCTTCTACTTGTTTTTTTTCATTTTTCTTGTTCATGATGCTTTAATTTTTAAGAGAGTAAATATATTGGGTAGTAGTTTCTAGCCTACTACTTTTCTTTATTTTGATAATCACACCAGCTCATGATGCTCTTAGGAACGGACGAAAGAATTTCCTCGCTACGTTCCTTGGCCAGTTTCTTATCCATTTCCTTCACCTCTTTCTCGGTGCGATGTGTACCTTTCGGCTTGCGGTCGACAAGGCCATTTGTACTTCGCACTTCTTCTAAAGGATCAGTTATATATTGCCATTCTTCCTTTAAGCGTGTACTTTTTCCTTCATTCCAAGGTCCGCGTGCGTCATCCTTTTTAGACATATTGAAATACAGGTTACTGTATTTGGGGGAGGTTTGAAACGATCCGGGAGGAAAGTTAGGCTGGATTGTCTCTAATGCCGCCTCGAATTGTTGGAAATGAGTAACCTCGCGTGTCATAAGAAAAATGAGAGTCTCCTTCACGTAAGGGTCATCCGTTAACGGAATAAGATTTTCATATCCGATTTTAGCCCGGCATTCTCCCGCCATGTTGGAACGTAGATCTACTGTGAGATCTGCGTTTGCAGACACGTATGTTGCGCACCATGGATTACCGTTACTGTCTGTTAGCGTAGGACTTCCGGGAGATGTAACCAAGAATTGTGGGTTGGTGAAGGCCTGATGGATGAAATCCTCTTTGGCTGCTTTACCGTTCATCATGGTATTGATCTCCATATTTTCCACGACATCTTTCATTTTTCCGTTCACCGGTCCGAGGAGCATTTGGATAGTGGCTCCAACAATTTCAAGATGTCCCAGTTCTTCTGTTGCGATATCCATCAACATATCATATTTGTCGGGATAAGGATTATGGCAACTAAAAGCCTGGACAAAATATTGCAAGGCTGATTTTAACTCCCCGTTAGCACCTCCGAAAGCCTCGAGGAGTACACGTGCGAAACGTGGGTCTGGAGCAGATACACGAGTATTGTACTGCAAATCTTTTACATGATAAAACATAACTCAAAAATTTAAATTATACATATAAATATTTGAAGATGCGCATCTGGTAAAAAAAACAATGATAGGTTTATTTTAGTTGGTATATTCTTTTGTATATAGGATTGTTTAACGAAATAAGTGGGGAGATATAAACGTGTATTAATGGACTTTTTTGATTAAGGTGGATTTTTTATTTTGTGATAAATAAAAAGAGGACGATAGAATATAATATCTTACGTCCTCTTTTTGTTTGGATGATTAATTGATCATTTTTTTATGTTATTTGCGTAGCTGTGTACTTTGTTTTTGATATCATCAGTCTTTTCTGCGATATTGAAAGCTTCGTCGGCAACCTTATCTGCTACTTTTGTGCCAGTATTTGCCATTTTATTTTTGGCTGAATCTATCATGTCCTCCGCTTTGTCTCCGATTTGATGAAAGACTTGATTTGTCTTTTCTTTCAATGCCTTTCCCTTAGAAGAGCGAGAGAAACGATAAGCCACCACGCCTATGATCGATCCTAATCCTAGACCTAACCAAAATTTAGAATAATTAGTTCCCATAAATTCAAGAAGTTTAGAAGATGAATAATTAATTATATTTCTGTTTTATGTGGAGTTCTAAATAAAGAAACGATCCACAATAATAGAATAGCTCCGACAACGGATGTAATTAAGCTACCTAGAATCCCTGCGGTGGCAATACCTAATAGACCGAATACCAAACCACCTAAGACTCCGCCAACAATGCCAATCAATAAATTGATAAGGATACCGCCCCCCCCTCCTTTCATGATCTTGCTAGCAATAAAACCAGCTAAGATTCCAATGATAATATACCAAATGAAATACATGTTAATAATTTTTTATGTGTTAATGTTCAAAAGTTATAATGTAAATATAAGTCTTGATATCAAAACTGAATTATATTTTAATAACAGTATTAGTATGAAAATAGTTCGTTGTATAAAAGTGAATTAACAATTGTTTTGATGTATATATGTAACTGTATTTGTTTTTGTGATATAAGAAAGTATTTTATATATTGATGGAACTATTTTCTTTTCGATATTGTTTTCTTGAAGAAATATCTTGTAAACAAATATCTTTGAGAGCTATGAAATGGGAAGAAACTTTGAGATACAAATTGGAGAATCCTGTCCAAGCAGATAATGAATGTCTTTACCAGATATGTAGGGATGCTTATGAGGAGGGATGTGTACACGAGAAATCTTTGGCAATGGAGGCATATAGGCTTAGATGTTGTCATTTGTTTGGAGATAAATGTATGATGATATCGAATACAATTCCTCGTCATATTAAAATATGTGATGGCACCTGTGGCTATATGCGTAAATATGAATTTGAGTTGTATAAACTAGAGGACTGTGTTAAGAAAATGCAGAGTTGATATGGAGGTAGTTGCGATATGGTTTATCGGGTTGGTTCTAGCTTTAAAAGCTGCTCTTAAAATTTGGAACCTTCATGCTCCAATGCGAAGAAGGCTTATAGCCGTTATTTTGATAGTCATTACTAGTTGGATAGGATTGTTCTTTTATGATTTTTATGGTAGAACCAAATTTCCGGTATGGTTAAATCAATAATAAAGGAGCTTGAATTCTTCCTAATATTATTTCAGGAGGAACAGGAATCGTCCTTATTCCTCCTGAACTTTTTAAACTATTCGTTGGAAACCAAATATGTCACTACGTTCGTCTTCTATACCTTGTAGGGTATTACGTATGATTTGTGCGCCAATCATACTGAACGTGATTCCGTTTCCTCCGTATCCCAGATCAAAAAATATGTGTTGCATCCCGGGCCATGTCCCGATGAACGGAAGTCCGTCTTTCGTAGTACTAAAAGTTCCACACCAAGCCATTTCTGTTTCGAAAGGTACTGTAGGCAATAAATTATGGAATTTCTTCTCAAGTATCTCTGTTTTTTTCCGAAGAAGTTCATCTCTAGCTTCCGGATCGCAGAATTCTTCGTCTTCTCCTCCTATGATAATACGATTATTACAGGTTCTCACATATATGTAAGGCTCTCCTGTTTCCCAAATAAGACAACGTTTTGTCCACAGATCTTTATGGTCCACAGGGTGTGAGATAAGTGCATAAGTGGAGGTCAGTTTCATTACTTTTTTAGGCAGGAACTGTCCGGCTTCAAATCCGGCGGCGATAATCACATATTTACATTGGATAACCAAGCCTTCCCTTGTTTCTAATCGGCAACCCTGGGATGTTTCTTCACAGGAGATTATCTCTGTATGGGTAAATATTCGTAAATCATCTTTTTGCAGGTGAAACCGAAAGAGCTTTGTCGCCGCTTTGTAAGCATCAATTTGTGCGGATTGATGATTAAGTAACGCTCCAGCATAGGTTTCTAGCTTGTACCGTTTATGTAGCTCTTCCTTGTTTAATAGTTCTGTGGGAAGTCCATGCCGTTTACGTATTTCATATTCATGTTCGATAAGTTTTACTCCTTTCTCATTACTCGCATAAAAGATACTAGGCATCCATTCAAAATCGGCGCCGATTCCAGTCTCTTTCAAAACATTTTCAATGTCTGAAATAGATTGCAAACAGGAGCGATAAGCGATTACTGCGTTTTGTTCGCCTATTTGTTTAGCCATTCGGCAAAGCGGAACGTCTATCTCGTATTGTAAAAGTGCCGTACTGGCAGCCGAGCTGCCCGTGGCGATACTCCGTTTATCCACCACACAGCATTTCAATCCTGTCCGGCATAATTCATGTGCTACGAGGGCGCCTGTAATGCCGGAACCAATAATTATTATATCCGTATCCAGATTCTCTTTCAAAGGATTATAATAATCGAATAGGGGATTTTTGATAATCCAGTAGGGTAATCCTGAATGTAAGTCCATTGTTATACATTTTAATTTTATATTCTTTTTACTTTATGTTTTACCTTCTCTACTTTTCTTTGACTTTCTTTTCTTGTATCGTCACAGGCATCGTGTAATTTATCAGCCTCATCCTCCACTTTTTCTATGGCGTTGTCTAAAGCTTTATTAATGTCAACCTTATCCTGTTTTTTATTGCCGCATGATAAGGAGATAAGACCTAACATACAGATTGGAATCATTAAAAATGTAAGTTTTGATTTCCCCTTTGTTTTACGTGACAAGAGATACAAAACGATTCCGACTACTGTTATCACACCTTGTAATAATTTATTATTTTCCAGTTTCATAGCTTCTAATTTTATGAATGATAAATTTTAAATTTCTCACTATACCACCTTCAAGATTATGTGGTAGCTTCTTGACTTTTTTGCTTTTTGTTTCCATACCGTTTTAATTTTAATAAGTGAATTGCCCGTAAAGGACGAATGTTTTTATATCTTAGGATTTTAACGATTAAAAAACAGAGTAAGAACCTTTTTTTGTTGCTCTCGTTAAGAAAATAGAATATTATTTAAGGATTTATTATATCGATTTTTAAAAATGTAAAAAAAATAAAAATGAGATATCCTTTAGGGGGTATATAGTTGTTTGTTCTTTAAACGCTTATATATGGATAATAATCGGGATCATATGGAAAATCTAAAAAGACACCTGTCTGTTGACAAATTAGATGGCTCTGGAAGTAAGAAGAAACTGACCATGTCTCTGCTTTTTAAAATATTAAAGGATATGGTTCAAGGATTTATTGACGATAGTGTACCAAGACTGAGCGCATCATTAGCTTATGCCACATTATTTTCAATCATACCTCTTCTTTCTCTTTTGATTACGATTGGTGTGTTTCTGAAGATGGATATGGCTGGACAATTATATGCTCAGTTGGAACCTATATTGGGAATAAGCGTAGTGAATGCATTAAACTCTGTCATAGAGAATGCTGCAAATAGTAATTCATCCACATTTGCGACAATTGTTAGTTTGGCGGTTTCAGTTTTTGGTGCGACTGCTATTTTTGCGGAAATACAAAGCTCGCTCAATACAATATGGGGAATTAAAGCAATCCCGAAGAAAAGTTGGTTGAAATATTTAAAAAATAGATTACTTTCATTCTCTATAATTCTTGTGTTTGCTTTTATACTTTTGGTGACATTTATGATTTCCAATGTCATTGAAAATTTAAGTGTCCGGTTTATGACTAATTATCCTGATGTCGCTGAATCGCTAGTAAAAGTGACGGGAATCTTTTTGAATATAATTGTTACTACAACTATCTTTGCACTCATATTTAAAATATTGCTAGATGCAAAAATAAAAATTAAGGATATTTTCACGGGGGCTATTGTAACAACTATTTTATTACTGGTAGGGCAATGGGGAATATCTCTTTACATTAATATAGCGAATGTCGGAACCGTTTATGGAACGGCGGCATTTCTTGCGGTATTAATTACTTGGATTTATTATTCAGCCATTATCATTTACACGGGGGCTGAATTTACCAAGGCATGGGCTAATGATATGGGAGGCAAAATCTTTCCGGATGAATATGCTGTGGCTACTAAGATTGTGGAAATACACAAGGATGGGCCGATAAATGAGTGACATTATCTTTTATTTATTAATTGGTCAAATGTTTTTTCTCCTTTTAGGTAAAACGCTAGGATAAGGTTTCCCCGCAAAAGTTCTGGGATGGAGGGAAGAACGGTTTTCTCCAAGTTTATTTTACGCTTAGACGCATATTCCGGTTTGAGTTGGTGATAGGCTTTCCTTGCCTCATAAACGGCTTTGGCGTTTGCGAAATGTCCTTCCATCAGGAACTTTGCGGCGGCGATATAGTCCAGCCAAAAGCGGACACACATCACATGCTTTAGATCTTCTTCCCGGGAATTCTTGTAAAGCATCAATAAGCTGTTTCGGAAATTCAAGAAAGTCTTGCGGGGACTTTCCGCGTTCAAGGTGGCTCCACCGACATGGTAAACGATGGATTGTGGGACGCATACCAACCGATATCCCCGGGAACGTAAACGCCAACACATATCGACCTCCTCTTGATGTGCGAAGAATCCGGCATCCAATCCCCCGACTTCCTTATACGTAGCCGTACGAACGAATAAGCAGGCTCCTGTCGCCCATAAGATATCGGCGGGAGTGTCGTATTGCCCCTCGTCCTTTTCCACGATATGCAAGATTCTCCCCCGACAAAATGGATAGCCGTATTTATCAATGTATCCTCCGGCCGCACCCGCATACTCGAAGTATTCTTTATTTCGTTGAGCCCGTATTTTGGGTTGGACACAAGCGATTGACGGATCAGAGTCGAGAGTGGCAATCGGGGCATCTAACCAATTGGGAGTAACTTCTACGTCGCTGTTTAATAAAACGCAATATTCATGGTCGAGCCTTTTGAGCGCTTGATTATATCCTTCGGCAAATCCGTAGTTCCAGTCGAGGCAGATAATGCTGACCGTGGGGAATTTTGCTTTCAACATCTCGATCGAGTCATCGGTAGAACCGTTATCTGCTACGATAACCTCCGCCCATTCCGGAGAGTTGGATACGACGGAAGGAAGGAATTCCTCCATTAGCTTTCTTCCGTTCCAGTTTAAGATGACAATCGCTACTTTTTTCATCCTTGTTGCTCATGTTTATGTTTCCAACGTTTATGGGTCCATAGCCAGTAGGCCGGATCACGCAAGATCATTTTCTCTAAAAGTCGTGCGTATCGCTCGGTGATGTAATTCTCCGGAGTCTCTTTTGGATTCTCCGTAATCAGCTTCATGTCTACGGTGTAATATCCTCTTTTTACCTTTTGGGTATCGAGGAAGATTACAGGCAGGTTCAGTTTGCGTGCGATACGCTCCGGACCGGTTAATATGGCCGTATCTTGATGAAGGAACTCGGTCCAATAATGCAGGTTCGCCTTGCTGGGTGTCTGGTCCGCCAAGAAGATGACGACAGAGCGGGTCTTGTCTTGTTTTAACTTGATGATATCCCGTATCGTATCGTTTTTCTTGATGCCGAAAGAACCGAATTGCGTCCTGAGGTTGGCGAATAGCTTATCAAAAGCCTTGTTGTTTAACGGACGGTATATCTGATAGATGCGTGAGTCCTCAAAGCGAGTGGTCGAGCCGGAGAACCATTCCCAATTGCCATAATGCCCCATCGTGAGGATGAAGCAAGTATGGCCTTTCGCCATAAGTTGGTCAACCAATTCCGGGTTCCTCAGATAAGCACGCTGTTGTATCTCATCCAGAGAGATATGGGCTAGTTTAATCGTTTCTACGATATAATCGGCGAAATGATGATAGAACCGACGTTCTAATTGGCGTAATTCTGCCTTGGATTTATCCGGGAAAGAGGCGGTTATATTACGGCGCACTACTTTTACCCGGTATCCGGCTATCTTATAGATAAGGACATATAGGATGTCTGATAACACGTATAAAGCTCGCATGGGAAGTAAGGCGTGTACTTTTACCCAGCTATAAAGAAAGGCATATTGTATTTTATCCCACATCTTAGTTGACGGTTGATGATTGATTGTTGACTATTAATGCGGTGCGATCCTCATTCCAGCCGCCTAGTACGACTTTGCGGGTCTCATTGACCAAGGTGGCATCATAAGGGATTTCTACCTTTATATAGTTCTCGGTGAAACCGTGCATCTTGCCGTCTTTCTTGGTGTGTTCGAATAAGACATTCGCTTCTTGTCCGATATGGGCCTCATAAAAGGCATGAAGTTTCTGGTCTGAGATATCCAAGAGTTGTTGACTGCGTGCGTGTTTGGTCTTTGGGTCTACTACATAATCGATCTTCAGCGCTTGGGTACCCGGGCGTTCCGAATAACTGAACACGTGCAGTTGGCTTATATCCAAGCTATCGATGAATTGGCGGGCCTCCTCGAAGTACTCGTCTGTCTCGCCACGGGTTCCAACAATTACGTCTACACCGATAAAAGCATGCGGCATTATTTCCTTGATCTTTTCGATCTTATGACGGAAAAGAGCAGTGTTGTAACGGCGGCGCATTAATTGCAAGACAGCATCGCTGCCGCTTTGTAAAGGGATATGGAAATGAGGTGCGAAACGTTTGCTGTGAGCCACGAAATCTATGGCCTCGTCGGTAATCAGATTCGGCTCGATGGAAGAGATACGATAGCGTACGATTCCCTCTACCTCATCCAAAGCCCGGATTAAGTCGATAAAGGTCTCGTCGGTACTTTTGCCGAAATCCCCGATATTTACGCCCGTCAATACGATCTCCTTACCTCCTTTACGAGCGACTTCCTGCGCCTGTTCCACCATGCTGGCGATCGTCCCGTTCCGGCTTCTTCCACGGGCGAAAGGAATGGTACAATAGGAGCAATAATAATCGCATCCATCTTGTACTTTCAAGAAATGACGTGTACGGTCATCGGCCGAGCAAGAAGGGGAGAAGGAACGTATATCCTTGCTTTGTGAGGCGATAACAGTTCCTCCGTGTTCTTTTTTTTCTAGGTTCTCTAGATATTGAAGGATCTCTAATTTCTGTTCGGCGCCAAGAACCAAGTCCACGCCTTCTATATGGGAGACTTCCTCCGGCTTCAACTGTGCGTAGCAACCGGTCACCACGATAAAAGCGCCGGGGTGTTGCTTGCTGATCCGACGGATCGCTTGCCGGCACTTCTTATCGGCCAGTTCCGTTACGGAGCAAGTATTCACCACGCATATATCCGCTTTTTCCCCGGGACGTACCTTGCGTACCCCTTGTTCGGCTAATAGCTTTCCAATGGTAGAGGTCTCCGCGAAATTTAGTTTGCAACCCAGCGTATAATAAGCGGCCTTTTTATTGTTAAATACGGTCTGATCTATCATTTTCGATTTAGTTAGACTGCAAAGGTACTAATTAAGCCCGGATTAGTAAAGAGTTCGGATTGAGATGGACTTAAAAACTCTTTACTATTGCATAAATAGTTTTCCGGAAGCCTATCTATTCTTCTTTACTATTGGATATATTCTACAAACCACGTCGTGGTCTGTGCGATTCACGTCGTGGTCTGTATAAACCATGACGTGGTCTGTAAAAACCATGCCGTGAACTAAGGAATAGATACAGTCAAGCAACATTATTTATGAAGACTTGTTATCGAATAGTCCTTGCTGCGGCCTTGTTTTGTTTATTGTGCCGATAGAGGAAATACGGTAACTAGGGCTCCACTAAGATTAATACCGGATTGTTATCATTCTCGGGTTGCTCCCAATCGATTAGGTAACGGTTGTCGTTTGAGATGTATTTGGGAGTGAAATAGGCTTCTTCGGGAAGTTCAAATGAGTTTTCCGGGTATATGAATTGTACATAGGCTAATTGCTTCTCCGCTATATCATAATATAATGTATAGGTATCTTTATCGGAGAAGTTATGCATATAGAGCCGGTCTCCGATTTGCCCGGGTATGACAGGGATCGTCTTTGTCCTGAACAGGTCGTTTTTTATATCGTCTATCGTGATATTATAACGGAGTTCCTCGGGCGTTCGGTATTTACCTAGATCGAGGACGGCATAAGGAGTTAGCTTCATGTCGTTGGAAACTTTAAATATCGTATCGCAGAACAACTCCTTAAATGCGGCAATCTTATTTCCGTCGAAAGGACGGAACTCATAGGTAAATGTCATGACGAAAGGAGGTTCTGTATAAGATTTATAGTAAGGTATGCTATCCGATATGACTGTATCTTGGCAAAAATAGAACCGAATGGGTGCGTTGCCAGAGAGGTTGGGTACGTGACCTAGGATAACGTTCGTCTTAGGGAGTGGATAAAATCCCCGGATGTTCTTATCCGGAATTTGAATGGTTTGGTGGAATTTCCCTTGCCAATCGTATACCTTTATTCGGATGGGGCTATCTTTTATATAAATAAGATGATCATGAGGTTCTAGTCCGGATATACGACTAAACTCATCCGGACCTCCTCCTTGTTTGCCGATATCGTATAAATATTTTCCTGCCAAGTCGAAAACAGAAGCTCTGTTATCATGCTGCACCAATAGCTTATCGCCGTGTTTAATAATGCGGGAGATGTATTTGATCAAGATTGAGTCATTCGTTTGCAGAGGGATGAATTGGATGGATTTCGCCCATTTCTTTAAGGCTACTTCTTGAGGTTGATGGTCAAAAACAGTTGCTAGGTCAATTGTTATACATTCCTCTGATTTCTCGCTTGTGCCGGTACAAGCGGTTAGTAATATCGCAAATATAATAAGCCATTTATTCATAAAAATATCTTTGTCCTAAAGTTAATAGGACAAAGATATTTAATTTATTTCGAAGTATTCGTAATATTATGAAGATTTTGTACTGTTATTTCCAATCCACTAAGGATGATTTAAAATAGTTCCAATCGGCCTTTTCCCATAAGGGGGCTTGCGCGCCAAGTCTTACTCTATATTCGTCCCAATGTGTGTTCTCTACTTTGGACCAACCTTTTTCGGCGACACCAGCCAAACGGGGCATTAACAGGAATTGCAGATCTCTGAAATTGGTGATCGTCTCGCACCAGATAGCGGCTTCTATACCCGCTACATCTTTTTGAGGATTCTCTACAGTTGGGTTGAAGGTCATCGGGTCCCAGTCGTACATTTCTTGGATCGTTTGTTTCTCGTAGGCGGCCATACCCAGACGTTCTTGCTCCGCGTTTTGGGTGGAGTCCGCACTTGGTTCCAGATATTTATGGTCCAGATAAACGTAACCGCTCGGCGAGAGAATCACTTTCGCTTTTTAGGATATACCAAGTCCCGGATCTTTTGGTGCCTCTTTCATGAATTCGGCGAATAAGGCCATGATCTCTTTATATTCGGCAGGTATATTATCTTTTTTCTTAGAAGAGTTCTCGCTTTTTTGCTTCAGATAAATCCAGTGCTGGATGACATCGCCTTCCGAGATATCCGCACGGGCGGTTTCTTGCCAGCCGACCATTTTCTTTCCATTCTTCAGTACGATTTCCCGTGTCTTATTTATAAAACGGACGAACTTATCATGGGGTAAGCCGATCGCCTCGTCGCCTCCGATATGAATGTAGTTTCCGGGTGCTAAAGCGGCTAGCTCTGCGATAACATCCTCCGTAAATTGCATCGCTTTCGGATCGTCTACGTCGAGCGCATTGAAGGCCTGCCCCGGGATATCCACTTCCGGGATGATCGTGATGAAGCGTTCGTTCGCGTAATTCACGAGATCCTTGAATTCCTCTTGCGTATAATAGCCACCTTTTCTGCCGTTGTTGGGAAGTTGACCTCCTATTTCCGCTAGCTCGGGATATTTCTTGATCTCGATACGCCAACCTTGGTTATCGGAAAGATGCATATGCAGTACGTTCATCTTATATAAGGCGACCATATCGATCACTTGTTTCACTTCCTCGGGATCGAAGAAGCAACGAGATACATCGAAAGAAAGTCCGCGCCAAGCGAAACGAGGTGAGTCCTTCACTTCCAGTAGCGGTAGATAAATCTTCTCGCCTCCGGGTTGTAAATTACCACCCACGATTTGTTTCAAGGTAGTGATACCTCGATAGATACCTTCTAGGGTAGTGGCTTTGATGTAGATGTTTCTCTTTTGGATGGAGAGGGAATAAGACTCATCTATGGGGGCATTATCTTTTGGACTCAATCCATACGCTTTTGGCAGGTCGGCGAACTCTTTCGGATCTGTCAACTCGAGGAAGATGATGCAATTCGATTCTTTGTCTGAGGCGGAAGCCAGCTTGATGCCGGATAGCTTTTTTATCTCGTTAGATAGCAACTCGCACATACCCTTTAAGGATTCGTCCGCATAACCGATCTCGATGCCGGGATGAATCGTGAATGTGCCTTCGCCTACTGTCATTTGGGCCGGAGCGGGGATAATGCTTACGCTTCTTTCTCCAACATCTGGGGATGAACAGGCGATAAATGTCATAAAACTACAGAGGGTCAATGCCCATGCGAGAGTGATTCTTTTCATTCTTATTTTAAATTTATAGGTTATATCATGGCAAAAGTAAGGATTTGTTTTTACTTTTATGCGAATTTCACAAAAGTGTGCTATGATCAAAGAGAATTTCATCAAGATTTACGAGGAGAGTTTCAAGGAAAACTGGGCCTTGCCGGCATTAACGGATTACGGGAAAGGTAAGACCTTTACTTTCGGTGATGTGGCGATGGAGATCGCGCGTATTCATCTTTTATTCCATGAGTGTCAAGTCCGTCGTGGAGACAAGATCGCGTTGATTGGTAAAGACAGTTCCCGTTGGTGCATTGTTTATATGGCGGTTGTTACTTATGGGGCGATTATCGTGCCTATTCTTCAGGACTTTAATCCGAATGATGTACATCATATTATTAACCACTCGGAATCTGTCTTTTTGTTCGTTAGCGACCGGATTTGGGATTCTTTGGAGGAAGATAAGATCGAGGAGGTTCGCGGCGTATTCTCTCTTTCCGATTATCGTTGCTTGCATCAACGGGATGGAGAGAATATCCAGAAGTTGATGAAATCGCTGGATGAGAAGATGACCGAGAAATATCCGGATGGCTTCACCCAAGAGGATATCAAATACGCTGAGCTGGATAATGATAAGGTGGTAGAGATCAACTATACATCGGGTACGACCGGATTTAGCAAAGGGGTTATGTTGACGGGGAATAATTTAGCCGGAAACGTGACGTATGCCCGGACACTGGATCTATTGTTCCGGGGTGAACGTGAGTTATGTTTCCTGCCTCTGGCCCATGCCTATAGTTGCGCTTTCAATTTATTGGTACCCATGGCATTCGGTGTGCATGTCTATTTATTAGGTAAGGTACCGTCTCCTAAAATCTTATTAAAGGCATTCGAGGAGGTGAAGCCGAACTTGATCTTGATGGTTCCCCTGATCTTGGAGAAGATCTATAAGAAGATGATCCTTCCTCAGTTGAATAAGCGAACCTTGAAGTTGGCCTTGAATATTCCCTTGTTGGATTCACGTATCTATGCGCAGATCCGCAAACATTTGGTGGATGCCTTGGGAGGACGTTTCCGTGAAGTGATCGTGGGGGGCGCCGCCATGAATCAAGAAGTAACGGATTTCTTGTATAAGATCAAATTCCCGTTCACGATCGGTTATGGTATGACGGAATGTGGCCCGTTGATCAGTTATGACCATAATAATGAGTATGTGCCCGGTTCTTGCGGACAGATCTTGAAAGGGATCATGAAAGTCCGTATCGATTCGGAAGACCCTTATAATAAGGTAGGCGAGATTCAAGTATCGGGCGAGAACGTAATGAAAGGCTATTATAAGAATGATGAGGCAACCCAAAATGTCTTCACGGAAGATGGCTGGCTAAGGACGGGTGATTTGGGTATGATCGATCATGACAACCGTATTTTTATACGTGGACGTAGCAAGACGATGATCTTGGGTCCCAGCGGACAAAATATTTATCCGGAAGAGATTGAATCCAAATTGAACAATTTGCCATTCGTGATGGAGAGTTTGGTCGTGGAGAAAAACGGGAAATTGATCGGGATGGTGTATCCGGATTACGATACGGTGGATAGTACGGGTATCTCGCATACGGATCTTCCAGTTATCATGGAACAAAATAGGATAGAGTTGAACAAGCTCCTGGCTCCTTACGAAACGATCTCGGAGATACAATTGTATCCGACAGAATTCGAGAAAACACCGAAGAAAAGCATTAAGCGTTACCTGTACAGTAATTATTGATAAATAAATAGAAAGCAAACGCAGCTAATATTCAGCATATTGTAAAAGCGGTAGAAAATAATTCAAAAAAAAACGTCTTATGTTGTACAACATATATGATTAATACATACATTTGCATCGTTTTACAACAACAAGATATTATAGACCGTTTAAATTAAGAACAAAATGAAAAAGTTAGTTGCATTTGCTGCTGTTATCGCAGCTGTATCATTCGCATCTTGTGGCAACAAATCTGCTGAATCTACCGAATCTGTTGCTGAAACAGAAGAGGCTATTGTAGTTGAGGAAGCTCCTGTAGTAGAAGAGGATGCTGCCGCTACTGATTCTGTAGCTGTTGAGGTTACTGACTCTGTTGCCGTAGAAGCTGCTCCTGCTGAATAATAATCAGTAAACGAGTTTTGAGGACAGTCTGTATGCGTTGAACATACAGACTTTTTTTGTTTATAAACCATAGATAATGATATGAGACAAATTTTACTTCTTCCATTGGCCGCTCTATTGGCTATGCCGGTATTCTCGCAGACTCCTACCGATACGACGCTTACGATCCGGAATATAGAGATTCAGGGTACCCGTTTCGCCGGGTTGAGCGAGAGGGGCGGGATGAAAATCTTGCGGGTAGATAATAACTTGAGTAGCGTTACCAATACGGCGGCGGATGCTTTTCGCCAATTGCCTTCTGTCATAACCGATATGGAAGGAGCCGTTACATACAGGGGCTCCGGTAATGTCGGGATGCTTGTCGATGGAGTTCCTTACGGTTTGCTGGAAGAATATAGCGGTGACGTGCTGATCCAACTTCCCGCCCTGTTCTTTAACCAGATCTCATTAGGGGCATTTCCTCCGATTAATGCGGTGCCGGATGGTGACGCGGGCATACTCAATCTGGTGCCTCGTATGTATGGAACGGGAGATTCCCCTCTATATGTTACGCTTGGGGCGGGATGGAATGAGCGATATAACGCAGGAGCGGTATTGAATTTGCATCCCGGAAAATTCCATATCAACGCGAAATACAATTATAGGAGGGAATACCGAGAACGATCTTTCAGCAAATCGACTGCGACCGCTAAAAACCGGACGGAGATGAATAATAATGCCACGGCTCGTCCGGACGTACATGTGGCGGATATGAAAGTAGACTATGATCTTTCTGCGAAAGACCGGATCACCGTGCATGGCCTGTATCATTTGATGGATTATAGCCGGTATGGACGCATTAACAACCGGGTATTCAACCCGAAAGGGGAGCAAATGAAGTACGTGATCCGTAACCGGTATAACGACCAGCGTCAGGAAGCTTATGCCGCCGAAGCGTATTGGAACCATGAGATTTCGGAGAATCAAGGTTTTTATACCGTATTCAACTATAATAATTTCTCGTATGATGAGGATAATGATTTCAAGAATGAGAATCCTCAAAACGGGAATATCGTCTCGGAGGATAACCAATCTATCGACCATACGAAACATAATTATTTCTGGGGATTTGGATATGGGCAGGAGATCGATGGTTGGGATTTCAAGCTTGGTTATATAGGTCGTGCGCGAAACGAGGATTATCTGACGGCTGCTTTTGATAAGGTGGACGGTAGTTTTGAGTTAAGTCCGGCGAAATCGTATAATTACGATTTCAACCGTTATCTGAATTTGATCTATGCGGACGTGGTTAAGAATTGGGGCGCTTTTAACGCGGAGATAGGGATACAGGCGGAATTTAGTCATTTTAAGATGGATGAGTTTAGCCCTTCTTGGATCAACGACCCTTATTGGCAGGGGATAAAAGGCAAAGAGAACAAGAGTTCCCGTTTTCATTTGTATCCTCGTTCCCGTTTTACTTATGAGGTGAATAAGAGCAATCGCTTAAGCTTGAGTTATCAGCAACGGGTGATTCGTCCGAATGGCAGCTATTTGTGCTCTTTCTTGAATAACAGTGATCCTACTCATATCATACAGGGGAATCCGGGCTTGAAGGATGAGTTTATCCATAACGTAGAGCTAGGATATCAGTTTTCCGCTCCCCGTTTTCGTTTGACTCCGGCTATTTATTACCGGAATCGTACGAATCGTATCATGGAGATCGCTAGCCAAGTAAATGACGAGACGGTTTGGAAGAAAGAGAATATCGGACATAGCCAAGCAGTCGGAGCCGACTTGTCCGGTAGCTGGAATCCGGTACGTATCTTGACGGTCGGTTTCTCCGGGGATATCTATCGGGACGAGATCGATGGGCGTACGATAGGCTATGGCGAGAAGAAATCCTTGGTTTGCTGGGATGTTAAGGGGAATGTAAACGTAAGTATTACGCCGACTACGGATTTTCAGGTAGACGGCTTCTACGTTTCCGACCAGCTTACGCCTCAAGGTAAGATCAAAGGCCGTTATAGCGTAAATGCCGGTCTCTCTCAATATTTCCTCAATCGTAAATTATGCGCGAACTTAAGTATCAACAATCTATTCGATAGTTTAGAAGAAACAACGATTATTGATGCCCCGAACTTAGAAATGACGCAAAAGCGCAATCGTGATGCCCGGGTAGCTTGGCTTACGTTGACTTATCGTTTATAAAGTAGGTTCCGTGCCCTGTGTTCCATCTTGTTTGTGCTTTTGGATGAACAAGATGAAACGCATGGAACGGTCGTACGTGAAATAATTCCAGATCCAGTCGATCAGTACGATCAGTCTATTCTTGATTCCTAAGATGGAACGTAAATGTATGAGCATCCAAACCAACCATGCCGTAAATCCGTGTAATTTCACCTTATTTAAATCGGCAACCGCTTTATTCCTGCCGACAGTAGCTAAAGTTCCCAAATTCTTATAATGGAAAGCTCTCGGTTTTTTTAGAGCCTCGATCCGTTGTAGATTTTCGGCTAATAACTCACCTTGCTGAATCGCTACCTGAGCGACTTGCGGATGTCCGTTCGGGTAATCCGGTTCTGCCATCCAGCAGACATCTCCTATGGCGAATATATTGGATAAGCCTTTTACTTGATTACATTCATTGACGATAATCCGTTCCCCCCGGGTCAAGAGTTCTCCTTCGATATGATCGAAATGAACCGCTTTCACACCACTTACCCAAAGTAAGGTTCTAGTGGGTATGGTTTATCCGTCATCTAAGAAAACGTTCCCATCCTTATAGTCCACGACACGCTTCTGAAGAATGATGTTAACGCCCATATCCTCAAGGAAGCGTTTAGCGTTGGAGGAGGCTTCCGGAGACATGGCCCCTAGTAATTTAGGGGACCCTTCTATCAGATAGATATTCATATGAAAGTTTCCTAGATCCGGATAGTCTTTTGGCAAAACAAACCGTTTCATCTCGGATAAAGCACCGGATACTTCTACGCCTGTAGCCCCTCCACCTACAACAACTATATTTAGCAAAGCTTGCTTCTCGTCCGGGTCCGTACAAGTAGTCGCTTTCTCTAAATTAATTAATAAGGTGTCTCGTAAAGCTAACGCCTCTTCTACCGTTTTCATGGGTAGAGACTGTTCCTCGATCGTTTTGTTTCCAAAGAAGTTGGTGATAGTTCCAGCGGCGATTATAAGATAATCATATTCCAATTCGCCGATGGAGGTTTGAATGGTATGCCCTTTCGGATTGACGCCATATACCTCTGCCAACCGGAAGTAAAAGTTCTTTCTCTTCTGGAATATCTTTCGATATGGAAAGGATATTTCATTATATTCTAAGCCGGAGGACGCTACTTGATAAAGCAGGGGAGGAAACTGGTGATAGTTGTTCTTTACCCTCTTCTTCACAAATTTTATCCCAGTCTTTAATTTGGAATAGTAAAACATAAAAAAATATGGTGGTCATTATACACTATCTTTTATTAGATCATCCATACGGATAGGTGTCTAAAATCAATGAGGCAAAGATAAATGAGCATAACTTATTAGGAGTTATACAACTTGACAATTTAAATGTATATTCTGATAGGGGGTGTTTTCTACAACGATTTAAGTTTTTTCCTTAGCTCCGTGGGACTATATCCAAAGCGTGCCTTGCAAAATTTGTAGAAATGCGAATGCGAGGAGAAATCGAATTCATCTATTATGTTCTTAAAATCATCCTCGCTGTTAGCTATGGCGACCAATAGTCGTTTGGATTTCTCTTGCATCAGCCATTCGTAGGCTGGAATACCGAAAGCTTTTTTAAACTTCATTCGAAAGGAATTTACTCCGTAACCTATCATTTGAGCTAGATCTGTTACTGTTTTAGCTTTTATATAATTCTCGGCGATGAGTCTCTCAAACTCTGCTGAATGCGTACTTGATAAATAGAAAAAGTAGTCTAATTCCTCTTTTCTATAAAGCTTTTTCAATAAGTAGAATAATTCCGTTCTCTTTAATTCATACAAAGGGTAGTTCAGGAAATTATTTTCAAGATATTGTCCGACAAGTTCTAGAAAACCGTATAAAGGTTCCACTATTTTCAGCTCTATCCACTTAGAGATAGGTTGAGGTAATATTCCGTACGGATGTTGGTAATACGGTAACTCATTCATCGTTAAACTGTCAAAAAAGAAAATGATGATTTTTGAACCTAGGGTGATATCATATGTATAATTTTCAAATGATCTTAGAAAGATCATATACTGTTCACCGATTGTTTTCTTTTCTTCTTTAGTGGAATATATAGTTATGGATCCGCTTAAGATAAAAATAATCATATCGCTGGATAAACCAGATAAGGTTTGTGTTATTTCCTCTGACATCAATATGATACTAAAGCCAGCGTGTAAGATTCGGTTTTCAGATGTTTCCGGAGAAATTCTGTTAATAAGCTTGTTCATGAAATTATTGTTATTTAGTTTGTTATACAAATATTTCCCCCTTCAGTAAATCTAGATGCAAAAAAAGCGCAATGTATTAGTATGGTCTGTATACAAACTATCATTTTTTGTATACATTATGATATGAATGAAAAATAAATAGGAATCAGAGGAGGTCTCTGATTCCTTGTAAAATAAGATCTCCCATTTTTTTATGGGAAGAATTAAGTTTACTAATACTTTAGGAGGGTAATTTCTATTATCACAATAGAATGAAATAAAAACTAAATACGTCTTACAAATGAAAATAAGATATTATGTGTGAACAAGCTTGAATATTATAACGTATTGTATTTTATTTTCTAAGTTGTTTTATTTATCCGTGCGGAATGGAAGCACCGGTAATCCTTGTACGTTTTGCAAGTTGCCAATTTGGAAATTCCGGAAACCATAACGAGCGGCTATTGGGGCTTTTACGCCCGGAGCTGAGATAATAACGGTTTTTTTGTTAGCGTCTATAGTTGCGTTTGCCTTGTGGAAACGCATGTCTTTTCCGGCTATCTCGAAGCCTATGATCCCGTTATCTCGATTGAAGCCATCTTCCGCATTCTTGAAAAAAAGAATGATTTTATCTTTATCTATTTCCATATGATCGTATTGGGGGCCCTCACAAGCGATGGTTGTATAACCATAGGTTTTGTTTAGAGCCATATAACAAAGACGCTCACCGATCTTTTGTTTCTCTTTGGGGTGTATTTGCCGTTTCTCGTAATCCTGTACCAGATCGTTCGTGGAAACAATACCGCTATTGGGGATCAACCGGGTAGCTTTGTATTGCTCTTCACGAAGGTATGCGGCTTGGTCTCCTTCTCCATATTCGTAAGGGGCGATTTCTACCAGATAGAAAGGTAATTCTCCTTGTCCCCATAATCCTCTCCAATGTTCTACCATTGTCGCTAGGCGTTTAGCGTAGTCCAGATGTCCGACGTTTGACTCTCCTTGATACCATAGGAAACCTCTGACCGTATATTTGCTGGCTGGTTTCAGCATTCCGTTATACATGATCATGGGTTGTAGCATCGGATGGATTTTCTCATCGTTACCCGCTAAGGATAGATCGATATCGCTATAATTTAGCAGGATGTCTTTGGGCAACCAACCTTCAACCGTGGAACCGCCCCAGCTACAATTGATGATACCTACCGGGACATTCAATACCTCGGTCAATAGGGTCGCGAAGAAATAGGCGGTAGCTCCGAACTCCGGTGCGTTTTGCGGATCACATACTTTCCATTCGCCACCTACCGGATAATCTTTCGGTTCCAAGGCTCCGACCCGTTGGATCGTAGCGTAACGGATCGAGTTCTTATATTTCTCGGATGTAGCGATAGCGTGGTTTCCTCCCTCGATAGGGCAGTGCCAGAAACCTCTTAATGGCATTTCCATATTGGATTGGCCGGAACCGAACCATACCTCGCCGATCAGAAGATCATGCAAGACAATCTTGTCTTGTCCATTCTCTAATGTTAACTGTTGCTTTTCGAAACTGGCCGAGGGCGTCTGAACCCAGATTTCCCATCTGCCTTGATCGTTTACTTGGGCCGTGTATTCCGTATTGTCCCAAGAACTACGGACTTTCAGGCTTGAATTTGGGGTTGCATTTCCCCAGAGCCGTACTTTAGTGGCTTGTTGGAGTACCATGTTGTCGCCTACCAAAGCTGGCAACTTGATCTCGGCCCGGAGGTTCACCAAACCGAGAAGGAGGCCTATCGCCATCCAATAGAATTTGTTCATATCGCTTGTTTTTTTGATGTCGGAAGCTTCCGACGGTTGTTAATCTGATAAAAAAGAGCCGGCAGGCGGTCTGCCGGACGGTTATTCGCCGGCAAGTCGTTCGATAATCTCCATACACATCCGTCCGTTGTGATAGGGACATTTCCAGAAACCGGCCTTGTCATCCTTGCGATTGATCTCGTGATCGAGCGATACGCTCCAATGCCATTCCCCTTGTTCCTTGTCGATCAAATAACGCTGAATGAATTTCCAGCATGTATAGGCTGTGCCTAAGGCAGGCTCATCTCCGAAATGTTGATACAAGTTGAAATGACCCACTACATTCTCGGCTTGCACCCACCAATGCAGGTCCGTGTCGGCTTTCTTCTCATCCGGGTGATACTCGTAAATGAGGCTACCGTTCGCTAATAACCCGTCTTCGGCCGCTATCGCTATCTTTTGAACCAAAGGCTCTACTTTCTGAAGGATCTCGTTGTCTCCCAATTCGATAGCGGCCTCATGCAGTAACCAAGATGCCTCTATATCATGACCGTAGGAGATGATACGGTATTTGCTTTCCCAATCCTCGTTGAAAAAGAGGTTTAAATGATAGGTACGGTGATCCAAAATCTTGTCGGTGAAAATCAGGATCAAGTTTCGGAGTTGTTTTTTGAGGTGCTCGTCTTTCCATACCCGATACAAGTTAGTATAAGGTTCGAGGATATGCAGATGGGTGTTCATTGTTTTTTTCTCATTCTCATCCTTGTCGCTGAGTCGCATATCCTCTATCAGTTTCCAGTCTTTCGTAAAGGCTTCCATATAACCGTTCTTTTCCGGGTCGAAACTATATTGTTCGATTGCCTTGAAGAGACGGATCGCATAATCTAACGCTTCTTTATCTCCGGTAGCCCGGTTGTACTCGCTTAATCCGTAGATAGCGAATCCTAAGGCGTAGATTTGCTTTTTGGTTTGCACCGGTTGACCGGTATAGTCTAATTCCCAGTAAATACCCTCGAATTCTTGGTCGTAGAATTTATCGATAAGGTAACGTTTGGCACGGGTCGCCGTTTCCAGATATTCCGGCTTTCGTAATAAACGGTATGCGGCGGAGAATGTCCATAGGATACGGGCGTTCAAGATGGCGCCTTTAGGGGCATGTACGACTCGTTGGCCGTTTCCCGTGATTTGCCCATGGAAACCACCATACTCACTATCTATCATTCGGTTCATCCAGAAAGGGAGGATATTGTTCTCTAGCTCCCATTGAACCTCGTTTTGTAAATCTTCGGTGATTTTATTCATTTGTTTCTTTTCTTTTGGTTTCTAACGTAGCGGTGATTTCCTTCATCTTTGTCTCGCTAAGCGGGTAGAAGGCGATAAATACAACGGACAGGATCGTACCTACGGCCGGTAAGAAACTGAGGAACATCTTGATTCCGCTAATCGTTTCCTCGCTTTGTACGGTATTGGCCTGAAACCCGAAGAAAGCGAGTAGCCAACCTGTGATAGCCGTGCCGATCGCCCATCCGAATTTCTGGCTCATGGACGAGGAACTGAAGATCAATCCTGTGGCACGGTTCCCTGTTTTTAGTTCTGAGTAGTCCGTGCAATCGGCATACATGGACCAAAGTAGGGGGAAAATACTACCGGCGCAAATACTGATGAACACTTGGAACGTGAATATCAGGGCTAGATCCGTCTTGTCGAGCCAGAAAAAGAGGATGCTTAAAACCGAGGCGATCAGCATGGAGCCCATATAGGTTCTTTTCTTTCCGATCTGGTTGCTTAATGGGGCGGCCAAGATCACGCCGACAATATTGGCCGCCTGTCCTACCGCCAGATATAATCCGCTTAAGACGAAGGAGACTCCGAAAAGAGATACATTGGCATAGGCTTCCTCAATGATAAAGTATTTGAAATAATATACGGTAGCCCCGTCGCGGATGGAATTGAAAACCAGAGCGGAGACACCTGCTCCCAATAGTATCCACCAAGGCTTGTTGTGCAATAGATCTCTCAAGTCATCTTTTAACGAGCCTTGTTGCTCTTTAATCGGTTTTACCCGTTCTTTTGTCCATGCGAAACATCCATAAAAGAGAATGGCGCACAAGATAGCGATAACTACGACAGCCATGGTCCATCCATGTTGTTGATCCGCCAATTCATCGCTATTTCCACTAAAGAAACGCACCATCGGCATGAATAGCAACAGGGCTATAAAACTGCCAATATAGGCGAATACCATACGGTACGTAGAAAGGGTATTACGGTCTTGTGGCAACGGGCTCATTACTCCAAGCAAGGACGCATAAGGCACGTTTATAGCGGAGTACACCATCATCATCAAGGAATAGGTGATATAGGCATAGATCAAATTACCTGTTTGTCCGAAAGAAGGAGTCATGAAAGTGAGCACTCCGATAGCGGCGAACGGGATCGCCAGCCAAAGCAAATAAGGGCGAAATTTTCCCCAGCGTGTTTGCGTACGATCCGCCGCGACGCCGACAATCGGGTCAAAGACCGAGTCCCATATACGAGTTATCAAAAACATCGTACCTACGGCTGCTGCCGGTAATCCGAATACGTCCGTATAGAAAATCATCAAGTAAGCGCCAAACAGTTTCCAGAACATGGACGATGCCATGTCCCCGAAACCGTAGCCTATCTTCTCTGTTAGTTTAATCATATGAGTGGTTTTTGTAGGTTATTTCAGGAGTGGAAGATTTCGATCGATTAGCTTTTTCAGCGTCTCGACAGATGCGGTCGTAGTCAGCCCGTCGGTCGGAGTGTTCATGCAGTAATCTACCAATTTATCGATTGTGGATACAGCCACGTGCATACGGGTATCGGAAGACGCATAGTAAATATACACGGTTCCATCCTCATCCGCGATCCATCCGTTAGAGAATAAAACGTTGGATACATCGCCGATCCGTTCCTCATTTTCCGGAGCCATGAAATAGCCGGCGGGTGTGGCGATAGGTCTCGTGGGATCTTCCAATGCGGTCATATACATATAAAGCACGTAACGTAATCCGGCGGCGCATCCCCGTACGCCATGGGCGAGATGTAACCAGCCTCTCGGTGTCTTGATCGGGTGGGGGCCTTCGCCATTTTTCACTTCCTTGATCGTATGGTAGTAACGTTGGTCGATGATGGTTTCTTCCTTGACTTCGGCGTGCGTGATATCATCAATCAAGGCCCATCCGATACCACCGCCACTTCCTGCGTCGATAAATCCGTCTTGGGGGCGGGTGTAAAGGGCGTATTTACCATTTACGAATTCCGAATGTAATACGACGTTACGTTGTTGGCTCTTGGTCTTTAAATCCGGGAGACGTTCCCAGTTTTTCAAGTCTTTTGTCCGGGCGATAGCTGCCGTGGCGGTTGCCGAGGATAGATCTCCGGGAGCTGCGTTCGGGTCATGGCGCTCGGCGCAAAAGATTCCGTAAACCCAGCCGTCTTCATGAGCGGTTAGGCGCATGTCGTAAATATTCGTGGCCGGGACAAGATCGTCCGGCATGGTTACCGGGTAATCCCAAAAACGGAAATTGTCTACTCCGTTCGGGCTTTCGGCTACGGCGAAGAAGGATTTACGGTCGCTTCCTTCTACACGTACCATTAATATATATTTGCCATTCCATTTGATCGCACCGGAGTTCATGGTTGCGTTCATGCCGATGCGTTCCATCAAGTAGGGGTTTGTCTTTTCATTTAAGTCATATCTCCAGAAGATCGGGGTATGCGCGGCTGTCAGTACAGGGTGTTGATAACGGGTGAAGATTCCGTTTCCGTCTTCTAAAGGGATATTTTTCCGGCTTAACAAGGTTTCGTGTTTAGCGAAGAGTTCGTTTACTTTTTCTTGAAATTGTTCCATGATGTTTTTGCTTTAAATGATATTATCAGATGGTGGGAGACGGGGCACGCCCCGTCTCTACAACTGGATATGACGTGATTTATCTGGTTTATGTATGATGTTATTTATATAGGTTGATATCGGAGGCGAACAATGTTTTCGGATTTTCAAAGAACTTCTTGAAATCCTCGGCAGAGGCTTGTCCGGGATAAGGACCAAAGAAGTGAGTGACTTTTTCACGGGCGTTTCTCCATACCAATACATAAGCGACCGGATATTTCTCCATGGCAGGCAGCAGGGTTCCCGTCCACCATGTGGAGTCTGGTACCCCTTCGTAGCCGGTCTCCGTGATCGCTATGATCTTATGGTTGGCTTTGCCTATGCTGTCTATTACGGAAAGACTGGTATCCATGCTTTTCAAGAAGAAATCCTTATCTTCCCGTTGGTAAGCGTCGAAGCCTAGGACGTCGATCAAGTCATGTCCGGGGTAACGTTCCAGATAAGACGCTTGATCCCGTGGCTCTGTACCTGTGGAATAAGCGTATACGATCTGGTCTGTTGCTCCGTGAGCGTTTAGATAATCGGCGGTCATTCGCCATAGCGCTTTGTATTCATCCGTGGTACATAAATTCTGTCCCCACCAGAACCAACTTCCGGTGTGTTCGTGCCAAGGACGGAATAGGACGGGAATCTTGGTGCCATCGCTTGTTTTCAAGGAAAGGATGAAATCATTCACTTTGCCTAGCCAACTTTGGAATTTCTCATAGTTCTCCCCTTCCGGAAGGATCGATTTCACGACAGCATGGTCTGATACGTCCCAAGCGTCCCCTCCGGTTTTAGGGTTACGGGGATGCCAACTTAAGGATACCAAGCCTCCCCGGTTATATTGGTTGATGATTTCCTTGCGTATTTTCTCGAAAGGTACTTTATCAAGGCTTTTATCTCCCCCGAGTTCGATCTCTCCAAGATCAAAACTGATAACGGCCGGATAATCGCCGCATACTTTTTGCACGTCTGAGCCTCCTTCGTCAAATTCCCATCCGATCCCATAAACCGTATCATCGTGATGTCCGAACATGATTCCTTTTTGTGGAATCGCACGTAGGTTCTCTATTAAACGTTCTCTCGGCGAAACCTGTTCGCTTGTCGGTTCTAGTCCTTTCTTCGACGGTGAACAGGCGATTAGTGCCCCTAGGCATAACATAGTGATTAATTTCGTGTTCTTCATGATAACTGTCTTTCTTTATGAACGCGAATGTAAGAGGTATCGGGCAGACAATCTAGTATTATTTTATCGGATAGTGGTATTATTTTTATTTCTTAGCTTGTACCTGTATACGTTCTTTCGAGGTTATCTTCTTCTCAAATACCCTTGTGTCGATCTTGATAGGCTCGCTCGTGAAATCCGGGACATTATAGGAATAGACAGAGCGATCGTAATAGGTTTCCGGATCTTCCTGGGGAAGGAGAAAGGGCTTGCTTATCTTGCCATTCTCATCCATGCTAGCCAGATAAAGGCGGGTATAAAGGCCGTCACCCCGGCGGCTACTGAAGACAAACCAGCGGGAGTTGCTACTCCAGTTGTGAAAGCTTTCGGTGTCATCGCTATTTACTTCGGATAGCTTGCGGAGGTCTCCGCTTGTCAAGTCCAGTAACCATAGATCCGCCTCTTTATGCCAGATCGAAAAGTTTCCGTAATCGGATAAGGTGAACATAATATATTTGCCGTCATAGGAAGGACGGGGGAAAGATACGCTTTTCCCTAAAGCCTCAGCGTTCACCAATGTATCGATACGGTTCCCGAATGTACCGGCAGAGGGATCAAAATCGATACTACATAAATTATATCTTATCTCTTTATATTCTTCGGGAATCTTTTTAGCCTCGGCGGAACAAAAGTAAAGCGTACGACCATCCGGGGAGAATGCGGGGAAGGTCTCGAACCTGTCTTTCTTTTGCAAAGAATCGCAAAGAAGTAGACGATGATCTGCCGGATGGTAAACGACTACATCAGATTCCAAATCCAAGACTTCTACCCGCTCGTCCTTAACCGTATGGAACGATTGCCGGGTGTTGTTCGTGGAATACGCTATATATTCGCCTCCGGGATGCCAGTAGGGATAGACGCAAGCGGCGATTGTCTGATCTGTTTTCGTGTTGAGGTATTCATCCTTATTGCCGGTTCTCATAAAAGTGGCTCCATGCGTCCCTCGGATGTGAAGACTGAAATGGCTCGGGTCCGTACGATTGAAGGCATGGCAGTTTACGCACATACCTTTGACCAGCGTGTTTTCCACCAAAGGTCTTTCTTTATGAGACGATAGATCACGCTCATAAATACCCATACGGCTATAGACTTCATAACCGGGAGCGATCTTTCGGTATACTAGGCCGTAATCGATCGGGTGGGGGCTGATGTACATGGGGAAAGGTTTGTAAGTACTCCATTTACCCTTTTGCTTGATACTGACAGTAAAGAGTAAACTATCGCCTTGATTGGAGTTGAGCAGTTGTTTCCACTCTTTTTCCGGGAAATTGACATGCTTCGCGTTTATATGTACCTCTTTGCCTTGGCGCCCTTTTACGATAACATCTATCCGCTCATAGGAGGTATCCGTATAAGAGAAATTCATAGGTGCTATCGTGGCGGGTATTGTCACCCCGATATAATCCGGATAGATAGACGGATATTTCTCTATTTGTTCGGGGGATACCACCGAATCCTCACAAGCGGTAAATAACGCTATACATATACTATATAATAAGATAAGCTTTCTCATGGCCGTTTATTTTCTGAATAATAAGTAATACCAAAATGTCTTCTCGTATTTCGGGCGAAGGATAGGCTCGGAGTCTTTCTGCGTCATATAGACACGGGCGAACTCGCTTACCCCTTCCAATACATTGCGGGAGATGCTCCAAGGAAGGCCTTGGAAATTAGGATGCTGCTGTGTCCAAATGAAAATCAATGCCTCTTGATAAGAGATGGGTATGTGGTTATAGCCCAGATCTTTTCCCAGCGGATAATATTTCATGAAACGTTCCAGATCCTTCTTTTGCAAGACATAGGCTAACATATACTCGAAAGCCATCCGGTTACTTTTGTTATGTTGCAGCAATAAGCCTAGCATGACATCCATTTCCGTGTCGCTGAACAAGAAATCTTCTGTATATCGGGCTTTTCTCAACCATCCCCATTCGGGATGCTTCTCTATCTTTTCATCGTTATTTAGATAGCTTATGGCGTTGGTCGCCCATTTCTTATAGAACAAGGTATGCTGCAAAGCCCGCAGGTATTTGGCGGCGACAGCGTATTGTCCATTGATCAAGTTGGTCTCGGCCAGACGCATATAGGCACGTCCGCTTTTCTTATAGTCGGGGATAGCCTCCATCGCTTCGAACATATAGCGTTGTGAGGAGTTGATCATTCCCAGATGATAGAATATCTCGCTGGTAGGGAGCGGTGAGGTGAAATCTCTTTGGAAGGTGGGGATCAATCCTTCCGTTCCATTTTGGTAGAAATGGAACATGCGATCCCCTAATTGCCCGGTCTTGGCGAGAGCCAGATTTAAGCAGGTCACGGAGAAAGGAGAATGAGGCTCTTTGTTTTCCGCCGCCTTGATGATCTGGTTCCATTGTTTCATGCGGGTGAGGTAGTCGTATTTCATAGCCTCCTCCTTATCCGGATTGCTGGCGGCATAGATCCATGTGCCACCACCGATAAGGAGCAGGGTGGAGATAATACCCATCCATGCCTTAGTGCTCTTTACGGGTGGGGGAAGTAAAGCAAGTGCCCCGGGGGTTATGGCAACGGTAGCAATAACAAGTAACAGGGTGTTGGGAACGATCATGGGGAAACGATAATAATCGATGCCGGTCATGAGGCTAAGCAATGGATATTGCGTAAGGCTTTGTGCCAATAGGGGGCATAGGATTCCAAGCAAGATGTAGATAGGAATCCATATATAGGATTTGTTGGATACGATTGGTACGGGTTTGATGCAATGCCCGATTGCTACTCCGATAACGAAGATGAAATAGGCCCCACCACCTACGATCCAGTAGAGTACCGGCATTATTAGGAGCGTATAGATTATTCGTCCCCATGGATGAGTGATTTTTCGCTGGATGATTAAGGCGAAGAGGGCGAGAGTTATGGAGACGGGGAATGCCAGCAGGGCATTCTCATCACATAAAAATACCCAGAGCAGGATGGAAGGGAGAAAGCTGAGCGGATACCAAAAGTCGGAAGCCCCCATTTGTTTGGCCAGCCAGTTTATTTGCCGTTGGATAAGCACGAGAACGATCGCCAAGATCGTAGCCCCTGCCCAAGCGAAATAATAGAACTGCGTCAGGAACTCCGCTATATATTCAGCGATGCCTCCGGGATGGAGACATTTGTCGATCCCATATTCCGGCGTGAACAGGAATAACTGGAATTGCTCGTGGTAATGTAAATGATGAGGATAATAAAGTCCCCAAAACAGGCAAATCGCACAGCCGAATAATAAGGAGGCGATTCCTCTTATGTATCTATATTTACGTGTATTTTCCATGATTCTATTATTTAAAAGTCTCAGCTTCCTCGTCGTAGTAGATCTCTTGTACATCTTCAGCGTCGAAAGGAAGCTCGCTAGTGGATAATTCAGGTATATTATAAGATTTCAACGTGATATCGTAATGTTCCGGATCCTCTTGCGGGAGAACGAAAGGTTTATAGGCTTTTCCCGTACTATCCACGTAAGAGAAATAAGGCTTTCCGTATAGTCCGTCATCCCGCTTACTGGCAAAGACAAACCAATGGCTGTTAGAGGACCAGCTATGGTAGGTATCCGATTTATCGGAGTTGACGGCAGGTAAGGTATCTATTTTCCCGGTCTGGAGGTTCATCATATGCAGGTCTGTTTCTCGGTGCCAGATCGGGAAGGTTCCATAATCGGCTACCGTGAAAAGCAGGTATTTACCGTCGGGCGATATCTTGGGATGGCAGGCGGAGCCATTATGCTTCTGGGCATCCCATACAGTTTCGATCTGTCGGCCCCATTCCTTGGTATCTTTATGGAAAGATATGCGGCATAGGGAATATTTTAGGTTATGGATGCTATCGGGCAACGGCTGGATGGGAGCGGAGCAATAATAGATCCAGTTCCCATCGGGCGAGAAAGTTGGGAAGGTCTCTAACTTATCCTTCCGGCTAGTCAATGGGGAGGTGATGAGTTGTTTCTTTCTGAAATCGGCGACCACTAGGTCGGAGGTCGTATCATAGACTTCCAATCGCTTACTCCCTAACGAATGAAAAGCAGGGATGATAATATTCGTGGAAAAAACGGCGAACTGCCCCGATGGATGGAAATCGCCATAGACAGCCCCATTCGGCAGACTGTCGTTGCTCAATTTCAACTTCCTCAAATGTCCGTTACGGTTCAGCAGGGTGCCTCCTTGCTTTCCCCGTAAATGGAACATGGATAAACTTCCTTTCTTATTTCCGTAAATATGGCAGTTCATGCAAGAACCGTCGATATCTTTGTTGTCGGCGATAATCCGTTCTTCAAAAGAATTAATCTCCCGTTCGCATAATTGGATTTTGTTCCATACCTCGTAACCCGGTTCGATAAGCCGGTAGCTTATATAACTATCCAGTTTCTCCGGAACTACTTGCCAGTAGAAAGAGGGGTAACGAAACCATTTACCCTTGATACGGGCGACTACGGTTATTTGCAGGCGGTTGCCCACTTCCTGCTCTAAAAGGCTTTCCCATAGGTTTAAAGGGAAAATAGCTTTCTTTCCGAAAGATAATTGTATCTCTTTTGATTCCCCTTTCAAGGTTACTTGCATAGCGTCCGCATCGTTTCTCAATAAGAAGTTGAGAGGAGCGATATTCGTGGGGATCTTGATATCCGTATAATCGGGATACATGGGAATTGGGTCTGTGGTATCCTCTATTTGCTTCGGGGTAGGGGCACATCCTGCCAGCAAGCAGATTATCCAGACGAGGTAATAGGTTATGTTCTCTTTCATGATTCTTGCTTCTTTCATGGCTTACTCTCCTTTCCGGGCTCTGTGGTCGCAAAATGATAATAGAACCAATAGGTCTTGCCGTATTTCTCTTTTAAACTCGTGTCCTTTGCCTCATAAAGCCGGGTATAATCGGCGAATTCTTTCGCTATCTCTACCGGGATTTGGTATTTTATAAGCTCTTCCGCACGGATATTACCTTGGCGGGCGAGATGGATCAGCAGGGCCTCGGCGAAAATGGGACTAGAGACCTTACCCGGTACATAATCTTCTACAAAAGAACGGAGATCTTTGGAGAGTAAATGATAGCAGAGTAAGTATTCGTAAGCACGGAGATTGCCGGCGTTCGAGGCGACTAAGTTCCGTAAGGAAGTCACGGCATCGTTACCGGAACGTAGTTGGTCTTGGGTCGGGATGTCTCTGCGTTTTTTCTCCAGCCACTCCTTTACTTGCGGGGTTTGCTGACCGGGTATTCTCTTTTCGGCCCAGCTTTTATGAAGGAGTGTCTTGTCTAATATACGTAGATATTTAAGAGCTGCCTCATCATCCCCATTGACCAGATTGATCTCAGCTAGTCGTTTGATCATACGGCTACCCGAATTGCGAGAAGAGAAGATCATACTTAGCATGGCGCAATGCTCGGCCATAGTCATATCTCCTAACGTGAACCATAACTCGTTGGCGAATAGGATAGAGAGAAAAGAAGCGGATGGGTTCACGGGGAGGATCAACCCATTCGTACCCGGTTGATTCCACGCTAGGAGGTTCCGGGAGAGAGATACGGGTGAGTTGATCTCGGACGGATGCGTGGCATTGTACAGGTTCCGGTAATAGGTCACCCAAAGGATTTGGCGGTCTGTCTCGAGATGTTTCCTCATCTTTTGTATATTTCCGAAATAATGTTTCACATCGAGGCTGAGTACATACTCCCGGTCGAGATCCGGCTTACTCCACCAAGTGGTAGCGGGATATTGGGTCGCTGGAAGAAGCAATATACCAACCGCGAGCAGGGCACTTAGCTTTTGATGGTGCGCTATGATTCCGGCGGCCAGCATAAGGGCCAGACAGAGCCATGCTCCGTACCCGAAGCACCAATAGCAAAGAAGCATGGCAGGAATGCAGGTAAGAAGACGTTGCCCCTCAGTTTGGCTCCGGCTATATAACAGGAAAACACTTTCTGCTCCGATCAAGGAGAGAGTCGCGGATAACGGATAGGCGAGTCCGCAAGACCTTCCGGCCTCCCATAATACAAGTAGTATCATAAGAGGAAGGGCGTATCTCTTGCTGACGAATTGCCGGAATGTCCGATAGGTAAGCAGGGCAAATAAAGTTAAGACAACGCTTAGGATGAACGGGCCTCCCCCGATATAATAAAAGAATTGCGTAAGGAAATCGCCGGTGAGACAAGCCAGCCACGCTTCCGCCTGAAAATATCCACGGAGAAACTCGCCGCTGTACAAGAACAGCATCATTTGCTCTTTGTGGAACAAATGATAGGGGTACATCCAGAAGAAGAAAGCGAAGATCGCTATCGCCAGTACCGCTAGCGTGATCGACAGATCCTGTTTAATGATTCGCTTCATCCAGTTCCTTTCGTTGCTCTTCGGTCAAGGAGGTTTTTATCATCTTATAGAGGAATTTCCCGACCGTTTGGTTGATATGTTCTTTCATGAACGCATAATTAAAAGCTTGCGTCTCTACTCTCAAGGAATCCCATGTCTGCTTGATGCGGATGGAATCTTCCGGCGAGCAAGTCTTAAGCGCTGTCCATAGGGCATAGGATTCGCTATCGGTCTTTTGCTTCCAGTCTTTCCAATGCTGCAAGGCGTCGTTTTGCGGTGTACCGGAGGCCGAGCTGATGGAGTCTATCCGTACTGAGGTCACACCCGGTTCCGTTACGACCAGTAGCTCTTGGAACTTGAGACGCAAAAGGATGCGCATACGGAGGACTTTCATCTCTTCTCCCGTTCCTTGGAAAGTAAACCGTGCGTTCTCTATTCTCGTAGAATCGATATTTTCGATTGAGGCGTTTTCCATGGGTGCCAGATAAATCCATTCCCCATCCTGCTGTGCGGTGGGTAGGGTGCCTTCTATGATGTATTTGGAATCGTTAGATTGACAGGCAAATAGGCACAATAAAGTGAATACTCCTATAAATAGATATTTCATCGATCGTGTTCATTAGTAATTAGAGACTCAAAGTTTAGACTGCGTAAAGTTAGTGTTTTTTCGGAAAAGGGAATGATGTTTTTTTGACAAAGGGTGATACTTAATTTACGTAGCTGTTGGGGAGGAATGGAAAAAAGGAGGACGCTAATTCAGACATCCTCCCTTTTTATGAAATAAAGAACAATTAAGCGTTTAGGACTTTCTTGAAGCGACGGATAAATTCCTTGGCCTCATCCATCGTCAAGCAAAGCGGAGGAAGCAGACGGATCGTATGGGTTCCGGCTACACCCGTGAACACTTTCTCCTCAAAGAGAAGTTTGCTACGTACTTCCTTGATAGATTCCTCGAACTCGATACCGATCATCAAACCACGGCCCCGAATTTCCTTGATACCCGGAAGTTTATGAAGCTCTTCCAATAAATAGGCACCCACTTTCGCCGCATTATCAATCAAACGCTCGTCTTCCATAATATCGAGAACGGCGATAGCGGCCGCGCAAGCCAAATGGTTACCGCCGAAAGTAGTGCCGAGCATACCATAAACCGGCTTGAATTTCGGGCTGATCAATAACCCACCCATCGGGAAGCCATTGGCGATACCTTTCGCTACTGAGATCAAATCCGGCTTGATACCGGCATATTGATGCGCGAAGAATTTACCGCTTCTTCCATATCCGGACTGGATCTCATCCAAGATCAGACAGGCATCATAAGCCGTACACAAGTTGCGTAACTCACGCATAAAATCATCCGTTGGTAATTGGATACCACCTACACCTTGGATACCTTCGATGATCACGGACGATACATCCCCCTTCTTCAACTCTTCCTCTACGGCGGAAGCGTCGTTCAATGGAAGATAAGTAACCGCTAGATCCTCATTTACCGGAGCGATGATCTTCGGGTTATCCGTGACACGGACGGCGGCGGAGGTACGCCCATGAAAGGCGTGCTTGAATGCGATCACCCGCTTCTTGCCATTATGGAAAGAGGCGAGCTTTAAAGCGTTCTCGTTCGCCTCCGCTCCGGAGTTGATCAAGAACAACGAATAATCATCGTAGCCGGAAGCCTTCCCTAGCTTATCCGCTAATTTTTGTTGCAAGCTATTGATAACCGAGTTCGAGTAAAAGCCTAATTTATTTACCTGCTCGGTAATCGCCTTTACGTAAGTAGGGTGGCTGTGACCCACCGAGATCACGGCATGGCCGCCATATAAGTCGAGGTACTCGTTTCCCTCGCTATCCCATACATGGCATCCTTTGCCTTGTACGATCTCTATATTAAATAATGGATATACGTCGAATAAATTCATCTTTATAGTATTTTTTAAAACGCAGAGGGTTTTAAGTGTAAGCCAACCGTCTCCTCCAACCCGAACAATAAGTTCATGTTGTGGACCGCTTGGCCGCTAGCGCCCTTCAATAAGTTATCGATCATAGAGATGATAAGAAGCTTATCATCTATTTTCTGTAAGTGGATCAAGCATTTATTCGTATTTACCACTTGTTTCAAATCTGGGTTCTTATCAGTGATAAACGTGAAGCTGTGATCATCATAATATTCCTCATAAATACGTCGGATCTCTACCAAGTCGATCTTGCAATCGATGTATGTCGTGGCGAATATACCACGGGAGAAATTACCGCGTACGGGGATGAAGTTGATCCGGCTTGAATAGCTCTTCTGCAACTGGCTCAAGCTCTGGTTGATCTCGGCCAAGTGCTGATGCGTAAAAGGCTTATAGATTGATATGTTGTCGTTGCGCCAGCTAAAGTGAGAGGTGGAAGAAGGCTTCACGCCCGCTCCCGTAGAACCCGTGATGGCATTGACATGCAAGTCGGAATTCAGCATCAAGTGCTTCGCCAACGGCAATACGCCCAATTGGATGCAAGTAGCGAAACAACCGGGGTTCGCTATATGCCGGGCGTTGCAAATCCGGCGGCGGTTTAATTCCGGCAGGCCGTACACGAAATCGTGCTCCGGGCCTTCGATCCGGTAGTCCATGCTCAGGTCGATAATCTTCACGTTCTCGGGAACCGTGTGGCTCTCCATGAACTTTTTCGTATCGCCATGAGCAGTACAGAAGAACAGAAGGTCGATGCTATCTAACGGCAACTCGCTGGTGAACACCAAATCCGTCTCGCCATAAAGACCGCCATGCACGTCCGTGATCTTGTTACCGGCGTTACTGCTACTGTTTATAAATGTAAGCTCGGCATCAGGGTGGTTTAGGAGCAGGCGGATCAATTCACCCGCCGTGTAACCCGCTCCGCCTATAATTCCGCATTTAATCATATCTCTTCGTCTTTATGGTTCGTATAATAAACACGCAACGGAGTAGAAAGAACCTTGATGAAGCCCTTAGCGTCCTCGGCGGTCCAGCCTTTCTGCATCTCTCCGTACTCACCGAATTTCGTCTTCACCAAGTCATCCTCAGATTCTACGCCAACGGTAGAGAAGGACAACGGACGAAGCTCCAGAATAGCCGTACCGTTCACGTTACGCTGAGACTCTTGCAACATCGCCTCGATATCGCGCATCACCGGTTCCAGATATTGGCTCTCGTGCAAGAACATGCCGTACCAGTTCGCTACCTGATCCTTCCAGTATTGTTGCCATTTGCTCAACGTATATTTCTCTAAGAAGCGGTGCGCCCCGATAATCAACATAGGAGCGGCAGCCTCGAAACCGACCCGTCCCTTGATGCCGATGATCGTATCGCCCACGTGCATATCACGGCCGATACCGTAAGCCGCCCCGATCTCCTCGATCTTCTGGATAGCGGCGATCTTATCCTCGAACACCTCACCATTCACGGCATGAACCTCACCGTTCTTGAACTCGATGCGCAATTGCTCGCTGCCGGTTTTCTCCACTTGTTTCAGATAAGCGCTCTCGGGTAATCCTTGCGCGGAATCAAGAATCTCGCCACCGCAGATAGAGGTTCCCCAAAGACCTACGTTATAGGAATATTTCAACTTCGTGAAATCGGCCTCGAAACCGTGCTCCTTCAAGTAGTTGATCTCAAAATCACGGCTCAAGGCCATATCGCGGGTCAACGTGATAATCTCCACGTTCGGAGCCAATACCAAGAAAGTCATATCGAACCGGATCTGGTCGTTACCGGCTCCGGTAGAACCATGGGCGATAGCGTCGGCGCCGATCTCGTTCGCATAGCGGGCGATCGCCAAGGCTTGGAAGATACGCTCGGAGCTTACGGAGATCGGATACGTACCATTACGCAGCACGTTTCCGAAAATCATGTACTTCAAGCTCTTTTCGTAATACTCTTTCGTAACGTCGATCGTCACGTATTTCGTGGCGCCTAGCTTATAGGCGTTCTCCTCGTTTTGTTTCAATTGTTCCTCGCTGAAACCACCTGTGTTAGCGCAAGCGGCGTATACCTCGTATCCTTTTTCTTTAGCCAGATACATGACCGTGAATGAGGTATCCAAACCTCCGCTGAACGCTACTACTACTTTCTTCTTCATCGTTTCTTTATTTTATGTTATTTTTTTATCGTATTCATTTAGTCCTTTTTAGTCTGATTACGTGCCTCCCGCTCTCGTTGCGCACGATGCGGATCGGCCGGGTCGAACAGCATGGCCGTGCAGATGCAATACTTACGTTCGGTGCGTTCCAAGATATCATGGTTCACGCAACCGTTGCAACCCCGCCAGAAAGCCTCATCGTCCGTCAAATCGGAGAACGTCACCGGTACATATCCCAGTTCGGTATTCATCTTCATCACGGCCGCTCCGGAGGTAAGGCTGAATATCTTCGCTTTCGGCCAGCGCATGCGGGCCAGCTGAAAGGTCATGTCCTTGATGCGCTTCGCAAGCCCCAGTCCGCGGAATTTCGGGTGTACGATCAAGCCGGAGGTTGTCACGTACTGCTTATTCCCCCACGACTCTATATAACTGAATCCGGCGAACTCCTTGTCGGCCAAGGCGATTACCGCTTTCCCCTCTTTCATCTTTTGGGCCACATACTCGTGAGTACGTTTGGCGATACCCGTGCCCCGCACCTTGGCGGCATCCTCTATCGTTTGCAGGATGGTGTCTACGTATTCCTCGTGCGAGGCCTCGGCGATCATAACATCGATTTCAATTTCCTTTTCCATTCTATTGCTTGTTCTTAGTTTTTCCATTTATATAAAATGCGATAAAGCGGCAATCACCTTCTCTTGGCTCACACCGTTGCGGGGGATTACCAAGATCGTATCGTCTCCGGCTATGGTGGCCAATATCTCGCTGGGGGCATGGGAGTCTATGTCCGAGGCGATTCCCATGGCGTAACCCGGTCGTGTTTTCACCACCGCCAAGTTTCCGGAAAACTCGATATTCGGCTTTTTCTTGCCTTCAGGCTGTGCTTGTTTGCTTATACTCTCTTCGGGAAGGCGATATACATAATCTCCGGTTCCGTCGTGTACCTTGGCTACTTTCAGTTGCTTGATGTCGCGGGAAAGCGTAGCTTGCGTAACCGAGAATCCGCTATCTTCCAGTTCTTTAAGCAGTTCTTCTTGGTTACTGATCACTTTCGTCTGTATAATACCGCAAATGGCATCCAATCGTTCCTTCTTTGTACTCATGTTGTATATTTATGCAAAACAGGCTGCAAATATAAAGAGTATTGTTGAATAAATATACAATCAAGGGCTTTTTTTTCTGATATAAGTAGGGGGTAAGGGATTTTCCTGCTTAGCTTAGGTTTAATCACTGTAAGTGTTAGGCATTTCATCTATTTATATTCATCTTCTATCAGCCGTTGGATGATCATGCAACAGCTGTTAGAAGATCATGTACCAATTGGTGGATGATCATGCAACGGATGGTAGATGATGAATGTCATTCAAAGAAAAGGCTAATACTTCCTATAGAAAGAACGAAAGGGTGTGGTCGTTTTGAACAAAATGGTAGTATCTTTGCGTTATTAAAAAGAGAGTATCAGGTTTAATTTCAAGTAAAAGGATATGAGAAAAATAGCAAGTTTATTCGTGGCCTTGCTTTTATTGGCAGGCTGTTCCAGCGTACCGTTAACAGGACGTAAGCAAGTGCTGTTGGTTTCGGACCAAGAGGTGTTATCGTCCAGCCTTACCCAGTACAACGATTATATAAAGACGGCGAAGAAGTCGACGAACGCGAACAAGAGCGCTATGGTAACCCGGGTCGGCAAGAGGATAGCCGCCGCTACGGAGGAGTATTTGCGGGCGAACGGGATGGCAGATGAGGTAAAAAACTTCTCTTGGGAGTTTAATTTGGTGAATGATCCGCAGGTGAACGCCTTCTGTATGCCGGGCGGCAAGATCGTGGTGTACGAGGGATTGCTGCCTTTGGTTTCCTCGGACGATGAATTGGCGGTGGTCATCGGACATGAGGTCGCCCATGCCGTAGCTAAACACAGCAATGAGCGTATGAGCCAGCAACTAATGGCCCAATACGGGGCGGCTATTTTAGGTGCGGCCGTAAGCAATAAGAGCGCGGCGGTACAGCAAGCGGCCAATACAGTATATGGTGTGGGAGCGCAGTATGGCGTAATGCTTCCTTTCTCCCGTAAGCACGAGTCGGAAGCGGATTATATGGGATTGGTATTCATGACTATGGCGGGATACAATCCGGACGTGGCAGTCAACTTCTGGCAAAAGATGTCCGCCGGAAAGAGTGGCTCTACGCCGGAATTTATGAGTACGCACCCCAGTGATGCCACTCGTATAGCGGAAATCCAAAAAGTCCTACCCGCAATCAAAACCAAATACAAAAAGTAGTTGACGGTGACAGTTGACAAGTGACAGCTATTTTACCACTTGTCTCAATTTTCAATTAAACAAGATTCCCATCTTGTTCATTAAGAAACAAGCATTCATATTCTGGGCTACCCCTTCTCTTAGTTGATAAGAGAAGGATAGCTCCTCGTCCTTTATATCCGCTTCGAAGCGGTAATTCTTTATTTGTTTCGGGAACTCCTCCTCCAAAGTACCCAACACTAAATCGTGGGTGGCGATGATGCCGCAAGCCTTATAAGCGACCAGCTGTTTCATAAGGGCAAGAGAGCCTTTCTGCTTGTCGATAGAATTTGTTCCCTTCAAGATCTCGTCCAAGATGATAAATAGCTTCTCCCCGTTTTGCAGCCTGTCGATAATCATTTTCAGCCTTTTCAACTCCGCGAAGAAATAAGACTCGTTGCTAGCCAAGGAATCCGAGGTACGCAAGCTGGTAACCATGTGGGCGGGATAAACCGTCAAGGAGGCGGCGCAGACCGGAGCGCCTACGCAAGCCAATAAGTAATTGACACCGATCGTCCGGAGGTATGTACTTTTTCCGGCCATATTCGCTCCGGTGATAATCAGGAACCAAGGACTTTTGCGGATATCGATATCGTTCTTTACGCAGACATCCCGGTTCAAAAGAGGATGTCCCAAAGCCTTGCCTTCCATCTGGAAATAAGTGTCGGCAATCTCCGGATAGATGTATTCCGGATGGTTGAAAGCGAAACCACCCAACGAGTTCAGCGCGTCGAAACGAGCCAGCGCGTCGAACCAAAGCGGAAGTTTATCGGAGTAAGTCTGAATCCAGCGTTCCAGAAGGATGGCATGGCGTGTATCCCGCAAGTAGAAAAGATTGAAAATGATACCCGCCAAACTGAATCGTTGGTCTAATCCTCCGATATACGACGACAAGCGTTTGATAGCATGCGAGGCCAATTCCTTCTCATTCGCTAATTGCCCGCTGATCTCTTTCAGCTCTTCCGACTGGAAATTATCTTCTTCCACACATCGCATCAGCTTTGAGTACCGATTGAAAATAGACTCCATCTTATTGACGGTCGCGTAAAGCGCGTTGATTTCCTTGGCTCGTCCGTAAGCGATCACTAACGTGATTAAGAAATAAATATTCAATAAACTCCCGCTGATCCAATCCAGCGAGTAAGCGATACCCAATACGATCCACAACACTGGGACCGCCCAGATCAATAGTTTCCACGGTAGGCTATCAACGAATTTATGCTTACGCTGAGTGAGTCGATCCATAAAGTTGATATCGTTGTCTCTCGTATCTTGCGTGTCTTGCCGGATAATCCCCGTCACATAGAAATGTTGCCGTAAGGCGGATAAAGCCGCTAATTCCTTGACAGCCTCTTGCCGTTTGACGATCTCCTTCTTATCCGTCAAGGGATTCGAGAGCCAACCGGCCAGTCGTTCCCGCCCGAACCCGGTTATGGTACGATTGAGCGATTGAAACAAGGAGCGGTCTCCAAACACATCCAGATCCAAGCAGAAAGAGTGCTCGCCCGAGATCTTATCGGCCGCCCCGTCGAATGCGCTGAAATCATAGTCCAGTCCTTTTAGCTCATCCTCGTTCAGTTTGATCAAGGTCTCAGCGTATACTTTTCGTGCGTACATTTTATTATGGTACCACATCAGGAGCGCGAACGGGATGATATAAGCGAAGGTGATCCCCGTCAGGCATTGCCAACTCTCATCCCTGAATATCCATAAGGAGAGGATCGCTCCCGTAACTAAAGCCAACCGGATACTCCCCATCAGATGGATCTTCTTTTTCAAATTACCCAAGCGCCGTGTATAAGCGTCAATATTCTCTTTGTAATAACTATAGACTTCTTCCATAGGCGCGAATATAGGAAAAATGAACTAACCTCTTGAATTTTGGTTTATATATTATATTCATAGGTGAAATGACCATTATTCATGTAATTGGGGCGATAAAGCCAACTGCCGTTTCTCCTATATTCGCGAACATATTTATAATTTAAGATCATTTATGAAAAAAACGATTGTATCCTTTCTCTTCCTGCTGGTATGCGGTATGGCGCATTCGCAAGTTTTAGCGAAAGGGCCGGAAGAGAGTTATAACGCGGATAGTATTCGTGCGATTTTGGATAAGTCACCTTATTTTACCTTATTCAAGGACAATTATTTTATTGGCGGTATCCCTATCGGCAACAAGCCTACGGCGAGAAACTCTGACGTTAAATTCCAGCTGAGCATTGCCCAGCGTCTTACGAAAAGTAAACTCCCCTTCGATACCTATCTTTTCTTGCAATACACGCAAAAGGCTTTTTGGAATGTCTTTCAAGAGTCCTTGCCGATGCGCGACTTGAATTTTAATCCGGGTATCGGTTTGGGGCACCTTATCGTACATAAGAATAAATATATTGGGAAAGGCTATTTGATGGTCGAGCACGAGTCGAACGGTAAAGATAGCATCTTCTCCCGAAGCTGGAACAAGATCACCCTAGCGGCGGCTGTCTTGTTAAATAAGAATTGGGAAGTCCAATTCAAGGGCTGGATACCGATCGTGGACGGCGGGGAAAATAAAGACATCCTTAAATATAACGGTATATTCCAAGTAGCCGCCAATTACCGGACGGACAATAGGCGCTTTAACTGTGGGGTTATCTTGACCAAACGGAAGACTTGGCTCAGCTTTAACACCCAGATCGAGTTGAGTTATAAGTTCAATAATAACGAGAACCAATATTTCTTCCTGCAATATTATAATGGTTACGGTGAGAACCTTTTGGAATACAATCAATACAAAAGCATGCTGCGGATCGGTTTCGTGATCAAGCCGCAAGATTTCAGTATTTACTAAAAAATATCCTTCTTGATAGATCTCATTGATCGGGCGATAGAGGTAATATATGAGACATTTCGTTTCTTTAGGAAACAATACATTTACAGACTTTGTTTTCTAATATATTGAACGTTTCCCGGATAATTAAAGAGATACGCCATGAAGGAAAAAATTGAACAATTAAAAGCTCTCAACCACAAAGCTGAGTTAGGGGGCGGAGAAGACCGCATTGCGAAGCAACATGCGGCAGGTAAACTAACCGCTAGAGAAAGAATCGAACTGCTATTGGAAAAAGGCAGTTTCGTGGAAATCGACAAGTTCGTGACACATACGTGCCATGAGTTCGGTTTAGAAAAACAGCGTCCATTAGGGGATGGCGTGGTCACCGGTTACGGAATGATCGGGCAACGCACGGTATTTGTTTTCGCTCAGGACTTCACGGTATTCGGTGGAGCCTTGTCCGAGACGTATGCCCGTAAGATCTGTAAGATCATGGATATGGCAACGGAACTAGGCGCTCCGGTGATCGGGTTGAACGATTCGGGAGGCGCACGTATTCAAGAAGGAGTTCGTTCCTTGGCGGGATATGCCGAGATATTCCTCCGGAACTCGTTGGCTTCGGGCGTGATCCCGCAGATTAGCGCTATTATGGGCCCGTGTGCGGGTGGAGCGGTTTACTCGCCGGCGTTGACGGACTTTATCTTTATGGTAAAACAAACGAGCTATATGTTTATCACCGGCCCGGAGGTCGTGAAAAGCGTAACGCAAGAAGAGGTTACGATGGAGAATTTGGGAGGCTCGGAAGTGCATAGCACCCGTTCCGGAGTGGCTCATTGCACGGCGGATAACGATATGGATTGTATCTTGAAGATACGTGAGTTGATGTCGTTCTTGCCGAATAATAATATGGAAGAGCCGCCATTCGTCCCTACCACCGATAGCCCGAACCGCATCGATCCGCAATTGGATCTGCTGGTTCCTACCAATCCCAACCAGCCGTACGACATGAAGGAACTGATCCTTTCCGTGGCTGATGATCAAAACTTCTTCGAGATACAAGAGGAATATGCCAAGAACATCATTATCGGTTATATCCGTTTGAATGGAAAGACGATCGGTGTCGTGGCGAATCAACCTGCTGCGTTGGCCGGTACGCTGGATATCAATGCGTCCGTAAAGGCGGCCCGTTTCGTCCGTTTCTGCGATGCGTTTAATATACCGTTGTTGACGCTGGTGGATGTACCGGGTTTCTTGCCGGGCGTGAACCAAGAGTACGAGGGGATTATCCGTCATGGCGCTAAGTTATTGTACGCGTATTGCGAGGCTACCGTGCCGAAAGTGACCGTCATTACCCGAAAGGCTTACGGCGGCGCTTACGACGTGATGAGCTCCAAGCATATCCGGGGCGATATCAACTTCGCTTATCCAACCGCCGAGATCGCTGTCATGGGACCGGATGGTGCCGTGAATATCTTGTTCCGTAAGGATTTGAAGACCGCGGAAGATCCCGAAGGCAAACGGAAGGAATTGCAAGCCGATTACCGGGAGAAGTTCGCTAACCCGTACCGGGCCGCTGAGTTAGGCTATGTAGACGAGATCATCGAGCCGTCTATCACACGCAGCCGCTTGATCCGTAGTTTTGAGTTGCTGGCCAACAAACGGCAATCCAATCCTCCGAAGAAGCATTCCAATATTCCCCTTTAAAAACGAATCCTTATGATAAAGAAAGTATTAGTAGCCAATCGTGGCGAGATAGCGATGCGGATATTCCGCACCTGCCGGGTGATGAACATCCCGACCGTAGCGATCTATACGCATGTGGATCGCGGAGCATTACATGTACGTTATGCGGAGGAAGCTTACTGCATCTCGGAAGATGAAGCGGATACCTCTTACTTGAAGCCGGACTTGATCCTTGAGATCGCCAAGAAGACAGGAGCCGCCATTCATCCGGGTTACGGCTTTTTGTCGGAGAACGCCGACTTTGCCCGTCGTTGCGAGGAGGAGGGCGTGATCTTTATCGGCCCGAGCGCCGACGTGATCGCCAAGATGGGTATCAAGACCGAGGCCCGTAAGATCATGAAAGAAGCCGGTGTACCGGTTGTACCCGGAACGGAAAAGCCGGTGACGGACCTGGAGGATGCCAAGAAGGTAGCCGCCGAGGTGGGTTATCCGATCATGCTAAAGGCGCTTGCCGGAGGCGGTGGAAAGGTATGCGTTTGGTACATAGCGAGGATGAGATGGAAGCGGCTTTCCGTATGTCTCGTTCCGAGGCTGCCAACTCATTCGGAAACGATGCCATCTATATCGAGAAGTATATCGAGAACCCCCATCATATCGAGGTGCAGGTACTCGGGGATAAATATGGGAACGTGATCCATCTGTATGAGCGTGAGTGCTCCATCCAGCGCCGTAACCAGAAAGTGATCGAGGAAGCGCCCTCTCCATTCGTGAAGGAGGCCGCTCGCCAGAAGATGTTGGCCGTAGCGGTGGAGGCTTGCAAGAAAATCGGTTACTACAGTGCCGGGACGTTGGAGTTCATGATGGATAAGGACCAGAACTTCTATTTCCTCGAGATGAATACCCGCCTTCAAGTGGAGCATCTGGTGACGGAGGAGACAACGATTCCCTTTCACCTGCGTGTGTTGCATAACGCGACCTTCTTGAAGGGGAATTACGATACGACCTTCATCGACACCAAGTTCGATAAGGAAGACTTGAAGCGTCGCCAGAACAGCGACCCGACCGTCGCCGTGATCGCCGCCGCCTTGAAGCATTACGAGGAGGAGAAAGAGGCGGCCGCCCGTGCGACGACCGTTCCGCTGGTCGGAGAATCCCTGTGGAAACACTACGGGAAGTTACAAATGTTGGCTAATAACTTTTAATGAGAGGAGGAATGATTATGTCAAAGGCTTTAGCGACTTATTTTGCCACGGTTAACGATATTCCCGACACGGAGTTCAAGGTAGAGATTCTGGAAGACGGGCCTATCAAGAAAGTATCCGTAAACGGTACCGTTTATGATGTAGATTACAATCTGGGCGGAGATACGATCCACTCGATCATCATGAACCATAAATCTCATGGCGTACAAATATCCAGTGTTGGAGATTCCACCTATGAGGTAAAGAATAAAGGTGATTATTTCCAAGTACAGGTGATTGACGAGTTGAAGAAATTACGCCTGTCGAGAACTAGTTCCAAGACGGTCGGCCGTCAGGTCATACAGGCCCAGATGCCGGGCGTGATCCAGAAGGTATATGTCAAGGTAGGCGATGAGGTCAAGGCGGGAGCCCCGCTTTGCGTATTGGTTGCCATGAAGATGGAGAACGAGATTCGTACGCCGATCGATGGAGTGGTGAAAGAGGTGTATATCAATGAGACAGACAAGGTCTCCGTGGGTGATAAGATGTTGGTTGTAGAGTGAATTGTCTCGGGGTTATAGTTTTCCCTCGAGAGAATAGGAAAGGAATCGGAGCAGTCCGGTTCCTTTCGCATGTTTGGTAAAATTATCTTAAAAAAACATTCCGTCTTTCTATCGTGTTACAGAGTTATTATTTCTACATTTGTAGCGTTTAAACCTAAATCATGAAGTTATGTTGACAGCAATGGTCATTGTGTTCCTTGTCGGTTATTTGATGATCGCATTGGAACATCCTCTAAAGATAAACAAGGCGGGAACGGCTTTGCTTATTGGTACTATCTTATGGGTTATGTACACGTACGCGGCCCCGTTTTTCATCCCGAGGGCCTCGGCAGAGGAATTCAGCTTGTTCTTGGAATCGTTCCCCTCTTTGGGTTCTTTAACGTTTAAGGAACAATGTACCCGGTTCGTCGTGGAGCATCAGGTTCTGGATAGTATCGGAGAGATCGCCGAGACGCTTATATTCTTGATCGGGGCGATGATAACCGTGGAGTTGATTGATGCCCATGGTGGTTTCATGTTTATCACGAATCATATTACCACGAAGAAAAAGAAGAAACTGCTGGTGTTGATTGCCGTGATCACGTTCTTTATGTCGGCCGTGTTGGACAACCTTACGACCTCGATCGTCATGATCATGTTGATCCGTAAGTTGCTCGGGAATTATAAAGAGCGGTGGGTGTTCGGCTGTATCATTGTTATAGCGGCGAATAGCGGTGGCGCTTGGTCACCGATCGGCGACGTGACTACGATCATGCTTTGGGTAAGGGGAAATATCTCCACCTCATCCACGATCCCCCATTTGATCCTGCCGAGTATCGTATCGGCGTTGATCCCGGTCTTGATCGCCATGCGTTTCTTGCATGGCAACGTGACGCCCCCGAACGCGTTCTCGCAAATGGAGGCGGACAATGAGTTGCTGAAGAAATTGAAGGATAAGGAGAAGTTATCGATCTTGATCATCGGTGTGTTGTGTTTATTGTTCGTGCCTGTATTCAAGACGGTTACTCATCTTCCCCCGTTTATGGGTATCTTGATGGGAGTGGGTATCCTCTGGTTCTATACGGAGATCATGTATGCCCGTACGCCGATCGACGAGGACTTGAAATTGCGCTTGTCCAAGGTGGTTCACCGTATAGACGGGGCGACGTTGTTATTCTTCCTCGGAATTCTTTTGGCGGTGGATGCCTTGCGTTGCAGCGGCGTATTGTCGGATTTCGCTTTCTGGCTGGACGATACGGTAGGTAATGTGTATGCGGTGAACCTGATTATCGGCGCCTTATCGTCTATTGTAGATAATGTCCCGTTGGTAGCGGGTGCTATCGGTATGTACCCGGTGGCTACGGACGCTATGGTGGCCGCGGCGACCAATCCGGCTTATCTGGCGAACTTCGTGCAAGACGGCGTGTTCTGGCAGTTCTTGGCTTATTGCGCGGGGGTAGGTGGAAGTATGTTGATCATCGGTTCCGCCGCCGGAGTCGTCGTGATGGGCTTGGAACGGATCAATTTTATTTGGTACTTGAAGAATATCTCCCTGTTGGCCTTGGCGGGATACCTGTCCGGCGCGGTGGTATATATCCTTCAGAACTTGATATTCTAATAAGTATATGATACTGATTGCGGATAGCGGATCTACAAAGACGGAGTGGTGCTTGGCGGATCAAGGCAGACCGGTCCGTACGGTCGTGACGGCGGGTACCAATCCTTATTTCCAGACACGGGAGGAGATTGCCGGAGAAATCCGGGGTGCCTTATTGCCCGCGTTGAAGGGTGAGCGGATCGATGCCATTTACTTCTATGGCGCCGGTTGCGCCTTCCCGGAGAAGAACCGGATCGTGGAAGAGGCGATTACGCCTTATATCCCGGCTCCCATAGAGGTGTATAGCGACTTGATGGCGGCTGCTCGTGCCTTATGTGGGAGCCGTCCGGGAATCGCCTGTATATTGGGGACGGGATCGAATTCTTGTCTGTATGACGGGACGGAGATAACGGAGCATATCTCTCCCTTGGGATTCATTCTGGGGGATGAGGGTAGTGGCGCCGTGCTCGGGAAGTTATTGGTAGGGGATTGCTTGAAGCGTCAGTTGCCGGCGCCTTTGGTTCAGAAGTTTATGGATCAATATGAGTTGACGCCCGCCTTATTGTTGGAGCGGGTATACAAACAACCTTTCCCAAATCGTTTCTTGGCTACCTTGTCCCGTTTCTTGTTGGAGAATATCACCGAGCAACCGATTTATAATTTGGTCTATACGAGTTTCCGTAGCTTTTTCCTCCGTAACGTGGCGCTCTATCCGGGAGCCGATACGTACCCGATTCATTTCGTAGGCTCTATCGCCTATTATTATCAGGAGGTATTGAGAGCGGCGGCCTTATCCTTAGGCTTGAAGGTCGGTACGATCGTGCAGGCTCCCATGGAGGGCTTGATCCGGTATCATTTTACAAACAAAGAAAAAACGAGTGAGTGATGGCATTTCAAAAGATAACCGAGTCGGAATCATTATACGAGAATTTGGATCAGATGTCTGTCCGGGAGTTATTGGAGGGGATCAATAACGAAGACCGGAAGGTGGCGATCGCCGTTGGCCGGGAAATCCCGAAGATCGAGAAGTTGGTAACCTGTATCGTGGAGCGGATGCGGAGGGGCGGCAGGCTCTTCTATATCGGGGCGGGTACGAGTGGTCGCTTGGGGGTTTTAGACGCTTCCGAGATCCCGCCCACGTATGGCATGCCGAATACCTTGGTGATCGGTTTGATCGCCGGTGGTGACCGTGCGCTCCGGAATCCCGTGGAATCGGCGGAAGATGATTGGGGTAAGGCTTGGGAGGAGCTTCAACAACACCACATCCAGACAAACGATACCTTGGTGGGGATCGCCGCGTCGGGTACGACCCCTTATGTGATTGGTGCCCTCCGCAAGGCACGCTCCGAGGGGATCTTGACGGCTTCTATATCTTGCAATCCCGACTCGCCGATGGCGGCCGAGGCGGAGATCGCCATCGAGCCGGTCGTAGGTCCGGAGTTCGTCACCGGAAGTACGCGGATGAAGAGCGGTACGGCCCAGAAGATGGTGCTGAACATGATCACCACCTCCGTGATGATCCAGCTCGGACGGGTGAAGGGAAACCGGATGGTAAACATGCAGCTGACCAACCAAAAGCTCGTCGATCGCGGCACCCGCATGATCATGGAGGAGCTTCGCCTGGATTACGAGCAAAGCAAGAACCTCCTGCTCCTGCATGGCTCCGTCCGGGAGGCGATCGATTCGTATCATAGCGAATGGCGGCTGAATCAATAAAGCGTTGTGCCATGCGGTAAGTTTTCGTATATTCGCGACTCAATCTATTTAATAATCGAACGATGAATTTCATTTCTAAGCTATTCAAGAAGAACACTCCGGAGGTGGAAGAGCAGACCAAGGGTTCCGTGGAGGAGTTCGTCTCATTGATCCGTGTATATTACCAGACCGTCATGGCCGTCAACCTGGGCATCACCAACCTGAACATACTCGCCGATATGGCCTTGTTCAAGCGCATGCTCAAGATCCCGACCCAGAACAACAAGCTGGGCGTCGCCGAGAAATCCCGCGTGCGCAAGGTGTTGATGGAGGATTACGGTTTGAGCGAGGCTTTCTTCAAGGAGATCGACAGCTCGGTGAAGAGAAACTGCAAGAACCAGAACGACATCAAGACCTACTTCTTTATGTTCCAAGGTTTCTGCAACGATCTTTTCAACCTCCTCGGCAACTTGATGCAGTGGAAGTTCCGCTTCTCCATGCTGGTGAAGAAGTTGCTGTATAACATGACAACGAAGACGGTTCACGAGATCCTCACTCGTTCCGAGTGGAAAGACATCAGCGTGCAGAAGGCCGCCTGGAGCGTGCGTAAATACGCCGAGCGCTTGGGCTACTCCGAGCAGTGGATCACCGACTTCGTCTATAACGTCGTCCTCCTCGCGAAAGAGGATCAGAAGAAAGAGCTCAAGAAGAACAAGGAATCATGACCACCGAGTTGCATCCGCTGGGTTTCTTCCTCCCGGAGAACACGAGGTTGCTGATGTTGGGAAGTTTCCCGCCTCCCAAGGCGCGTTGGAGCATGAACTTTTATTACCCGAACATCCAGAATGATATGTGGCGCATCCTGGGGTTGATATTTTATGGAAACAAGGATGCGTTCCTGCGAGATAAGAAGGCCTTCAGCGAGGAGAAGGCGAAGGCTTTCTGCCGGGAGAAGGGAATCGGGATCGGCGATGCCGCCTTGGAGGTGATTCGTTTGAAGGCGAATGCCTCCGATAAGTTTCTGGAGGTGGTGCGGCCGATCGATCCGGAAGCGGTCTTATCCCAGATTCCGGGCTGCGTGGCGATCGTGGTAACCGGGCAGAAAGCGATGGATACCCTCCTCAGCGTATTGCCCGGCACGGAGGAGCCGAAGGTGGGCTTTTTCACGGAGTTCACCTGTATGGGGAGGCGGTTGTGTCTCTTCCGCATGCCCTCCTCCTCGCGTGCCTACCCCAAACCACTGGAGGAGAAGGCCGCCAGCTACCGTACGATGTTCGAGGCGCTGGGGATGGTGTGAGACAACTCTTTTTAGCAAAATGACATTTTGTAAAATGAACTCCCGGAGAATCGTTTATTTCGGGCGAAGGTACGGCTTGTCCTTGAAAACGGAAGAAAAAAAACGGCAATTGGCTGTTTGCTAGGAAGATGTGCAAAAATGGCCTTTCGTTCTAGCGAAATAAATTCATCGCAATTCATGTTTTGAGGCTTGGATGAGGGAAAAAGCAGGGTTACGATGGGATTGTAACCGGGTTAGAATGCCTATTTGCGTTGCTTACGATCCAGTTCTCAGCTGCTTTCGATGCCCAACGGTAGCATTTGCGTTGCCGAACGCAGCTGTTTGTGTAGGCTTTCGGTGCCTATTGTGTGTGAAAATGGCTCTATTTTAACAAAAAAGGGGGCGTATCGCGACTTCTATCTCTCTATTTTACGGGATTCGTAAAAAGGATGTGTAAGGGAAAAGGCCTTATGGGAATTAAAAAGATCGTGAAAGGGGGATTATGCGAACGAAAGGATATAGGCCATGATAGCCTTGCAAGAAGAAAAAGGGACGAAGCGATAAACGCCCCGTCCCCCATATGACAAATAGAATGAATGTTTACTCCTTCGCCTTGAACATCCAGAACCAAGCCGTACCACCTTCGCCGGAACCCGCCTCGGGAGCGCAGAGGTATAGGTGGTTCTCGTCGGATACGAGGATGTGGTAGTTGTACTCAGGCGCGTCTCCCGCATTCGGTTGGATACCTAACAAGGGGTTCGTACCATTGAATGATAGCGTACCTATATCCCATCCTTCCTTGGCTACGGCCGAGAGGTCCCAAGAGAGAGTTCCCGTCTCGCCACGGCTCATCTCTACTTTCTTGCCACCCAAGGTGAATTTCATCCAGCCTTTTTCTACCGTATCGTCGGGATAGCCTTTGGAGATACATTGCTCGTCCAGGCTACCTTGTTCCGGAAGTTTCCACCAACCGGGGCCTGAGTTGCTCATGTAGCCACCGTTACCCCAGTAATTATCGATATCCGTATCCCATACCCATGTACGGGTGTCGTATTCCGGTCCGAAGAGTTGCTTGTAGATGGCAGGTACATCCACATAATCATTGACGGTCACGTCGTTCTTGAAGGAGACCAGCGATCCGTCTTGGTTGATCGTCCGGACGATGAGCCCTGTCAACGGCGGTGTGCCGATGATGGAGCCGGAGGTTCCGGTCTTTAGGATATTGCCGTCTTGATCCAATACTTGTACCGTGGTGGCGGGATTGGTCTCGAACGTGAACTTGTTTTGTCCCACAGTGGTCTGCGTCAGTGTCACCCGGCTTTGCAACTGCTCGGCGGTTAGACTCGCTCCTATGTTGCCCTCTTCGATCTCAGAAGGATCGCAGGCCGTAAATACAAGGGCGAATGCTGATATGGCTAATAAGAATTTCTTCATCATTTTCTGTTTATTTAGAATGAAACATTAATGTTACGTATTACCAACGAGAGTATTGGCTGTCTGCGCCTTCCCATCCGGCATTCTGCGTGATACCTCCGTTGGAGTTGTCGATCTCGCTCTCCGGTATCTTGAAGAATCCGGCGGTAGCGTTGTATCGGGCGGCATAGCCTCCGGCATGCGCCTTGTTGGTGTCTTCCACTCCGTTGGTGTAGACTTTCACGTTTAATTGCTTATCAAGCACGCTTGCCGCTATGTGCCAGCGTCGGATGTCGTTCCAACGTATTCCCTCGAAGGCCAATTCCCAGCGACGCTCGTTTTGCAGGGCTTGCAATGAGTAGGAACCGATTGGGCTTAGGCCGGCTCTGGCACGTACTTGATTGATTCCGTTTACGTTCTCTTTCAACTCGGATTGCATCAGCAGTACGTCGGCGAAGCGGATCAAGACCAAATCGTGGATATTGTTAAGCTGCAGGTTCTCGGAACCGGCGGCCCATCCGTCTGTCCCATACATCAAGTTCTCGAAGCAAACGGAGTATGAATCTCCATTTTTTGCACAAACGGGAAGCCATTTCTTTGAATAGTAGCCGGTCTCTTGGATGAACTCTCCACCTCCTCCGAAGGCCCAACCTTGCGAAGTCCATTCGGTAGCGTCGGATACGGATGCGTCGCGTCGCTTGTCGTTAGGTTCTGCGCTTTTCCATTCGTTCACCAAGTTTGGAGCGGCAGGCCCGGCTCCCCAACCTTGTCCAAAGGGGAATGACTCTGCCACACCCGACATGCCGCGTACGCCGAAGTGGAGGGCGAAGTTGTTGGCGTAGCCGATAGTTGTGCTCCAGCTTGCCAGCTTATTGTATTTGATGGCGAACAGTGTCTCCGGGTTTACCGCATTGTCATCCTCTACCCATTTCAATCCTTGTCCTTTGGTGTATTCATAGTCTTCTACCGTATATTTGTTCGTGTAGGCCCAAAGGTTGCGGAAGTCGGAGGTTACTAGGGAATATCCTGAATTATTCACGCAATCGTCAATGTATCCGATTACCTGATCCTTACTCAATGTAGAGCCATCGGGCAAGGCCACGGAGGTCATAGGGGAATAAGCGGTGCTGGTCAATGCCGAGATATCATCGCCATTCCCATAGAATCCGGTGTAGAACAAGAAGGCGCGGCCTAGCATCGCCTCTGCCGTGTATTTGTCTACATGCCCATCCGTCCTGCGAACGGCTGGTAAGGCTTCGCATGCGTCGCGTAAATCTTGCAGGATCTGTCCCCACAGTTCCGCACTGGTCGGTTGTACCGGCTCTGCGGATTGGGCGGTGATCGTCAGAGGTACACGTCCGTACATGGAGGCTAGCTCATAGTAGTAGAACGCACGAAGGAACTTCGCCTCGCCTTCAATCAAGTTGCGATCTGCCGGAGGCAGATCGACGGCGTTAACGCCGTCGAGTAATGAATTGGCGCGGTTGATACCTTGATAACGGTCTTTCCAGAATTGATGAGTCATATCGTCTTGAGAATTCAGCAACATGTCCACGGATTGCATCAATAAGTCGTTCGGACCTCCTCCGCCTAGGCAGTCATCGCTGGCCAACATAGCGGCGTAAAGGAAGGATGTTTGCGGATTAGCGGACACTTGGTTCAAGTTTTGGTAGACTCCGGCCAACGCTTGGTTGGCATCTTCCGAATTGGCGGGGAAATTACCACCTCCCTTCACTACATAATTATCGGCATCCAATGTACAAGAGGATACTCCGGCTATGAGTGAAGCGGCTATTCCTAATAAATATATCGTTCGTTTCATTTTTATATTTGTTCGATTAATTAGAATTTGACATTAACTCCGACCATGAAGGTTCTTGCTTGCGGATAGTTGCCTACGTCTACACCGGTGATCCATGGCTCATCATCGTGCAAGGCTTTTCCGTTCTCTGGATCCATGCCTTTGTAGCCAGTGAACGTAAACAGGTTCTGTGCCGATACATACAGGCGGAGTTGCTGGAATTGGCAGCTTTTCCACAAGCGTTTGATATCGTATCCCAGTGTTACGTTCTGGATGCGGAAATAATCGGCGTCATCCACGTAAATGTCCGAGATGTTGATATGGTTGACCGTGTTACCCGGCAATAAGATCGGATAACGGTTAGATGTTCCCTCCCCATGCCAGTAGTTGTAGACATTCGTTGTGTAGTTGTCGAACTGTCCGTTACCGAATTTACGGTAGGTGTGAGCCACTTGCATTCCGAATGCTCCGTATGTGGAGATACTTAGATCGAAGCCTTTATAAGAGAAATCGAGGTTCAAACCCATGGTCAAGTCCGGATGTGGATTTCCGATCTCGGTCTTGTCATCCGGTGTGATTTTGCCGTCTCCGTTCGTGTCGACAAACTTTAAGTCGCCCGGGGCGATAGCCGTTCCTTGCAAGGAGTTTTCTGCGTTACCTCCACAATTTTGTTGCAAGTAAGCTTGTACGTCGGCAGCGTTCTGCATGACACCATCCGTCTTGTATCCCCAGAAGTAACCGATAGGATGTCCTTCTTCCATGCGAGCCATGTAAGTGGTTCCCTCAGACAGGTATTTATCACCTCCATTTACGTAGTGCATACCATTGTTCACCTCTGTAACCTCATTTTTGTTGTGCGCGAGGTTTAGGCCTATTCCATACGTGAAATCGTCACCTGCTTGATCTCTCCAATTCAAAGACAGTTCCACTCCGGTGTTCTTTACGGTGCCTGCGTTGTCCATCTTTGTGGCGAATCCGTTAATGGAAGAAACGGGAACTTCTAGCAGCAGGTCTTTGGTTTTCTTGTTATACCAATCGAAACTTGCGCTGAGTTTGCCGCTGATAAAGCGTGCGTCTAAACCGATGTTGGTTTGTTCGGATGTCTCCCATGTGATCTCGTCGTTCGGAAGCAAGGAAGGATAAGCGCCTTGTGTTCCGCCATTCTTGTTATTGTTGAAGGAATACAGACCTAGGTCTCCGAAGGCGTAGGCCGCTGCGTATTTGTAAGCACCAATACTTTCGTTACCATTTTGTCCCCAGCTGGCACGGACTTTCAAGAAATCCATCCAATCGTGTGTGTTTTCCATCCAATGTTCGTTGCTGATTACCCAACCTGCTGAGAATGAAGGGAAATATCCCCAACGATGTCCTTCTGCGAAATTCGAGGAACCATCAGCGCGGACGATGGCACTGAACATATAGGTTTCTTTCAAGTCGTAGTTTACACGACCGAAGTAAGACAGCAAGGAGTGGTCGTCTGCTGGATATCCGCCTAAGATGCCATTTGTTCGTCCGGAGAAATTATTTAGATAAGCGTGATCGAAATCATTAAATATTCCGGTCGTGGCATGTCCGGTCATTGTCTCGGACATGTTGTTTCCTTCCCGCGAGTACTCGGTACCGACTAATACATCAAAATGGTTTTCCTTTATGTCGAAAGCATAACTCAACGTATGCGTCATACCCCAGTTCCAACCGATCGTCATGTTCTGATCCATGTAATCATCGGTATTCATATCATTGTTGTTATTGTGATAGATACCATTATAACTTTTGTAAAGGTTGGAGTTCTGTTTGTAGAATACTTGTCCTTTATATTTCAAATCCTTGATGGGCTGCACCTCTATATAACCGATAGCGCTTAGGTTATGATCCCGATTCCTGTTGTTGCCGCTGCTAGTGTTGAGTAAGGTGTTCATCGGGTTGTTGATGTATTGGTTCAAGCCCAGCAATCCGGTCGCGCCGGAACCTTGTGCGATCAGATCGTCGTAATCGAAGTAATTGCCATCTTTATCATACATGGGTACGAGTGGATTGGCAGATAACATGCTGTAAATACTGTTACCGTATTGGTCTCCGATGCTGATACCTTGTTTTGCCGCATGTTGGTAGTATACATTCTCTCCGAATTTGATGATCTCAAGATCGTTCTTTTTCCAAAGTATATGCTCCGAGTTCAAGCGGAGGGTAAAGCGTTTGTAGTCGGATTTTACCGGTCCGCCGAAGATACCGTCTTGGTATTGATAACCAATACCGGTAGAGAACTTAGATAACTCAGAACCTCCGGTGATGTTAACGGAATGTGAAGTCGTGAGAGCGTTCTTGTTACGCAAAGCTTCTAGCCAGTTTGTCCCGGAGTTGCTTCCATTTCGGTAAGCCTCCAATAAATCCGCATCCAAATACCTTGTCCAGTCGAATGGGGCTACACCCGCGTTGAAGTTAATTTGGTCTTGTACATCCATGTATTGTTTTGCGGTCAAAGTCTGTGGCATTTTTACAATATTTTGCCAGCCGACATAGCCGTCGTAACCCACTTGTACTTTTCCTTGTTTACCCTGCTTGGTCGTTACTAAGATCACACCGTTGGCCGCACGGGCACCGTAGATAGCGGATGAAGCGGCGTCTTTTAAAACGTCGATACGTTCGATATCGGCTGGATTCAAGGAATTAATATCCCCGCCGGCTACACCATCGATAACATAGATTGGAGCTGTATTTCCATTCGTTCCCGCACCACGAATATTTACGTTAAAACCGTCACCCGGCTGACCGGAAGACGCTACGATATTGACACCCGGGCTTTGATTCTGTAATGCGCTCAGTGGACTGATCGTGTTACGTTTAGCGACTTCGTCGCCTTTTACCTCTACGGTAGCTCCTGTCACTAACTTTTTCTTTTGTACACCATAACCTACTACCACTACCTCGTCCAAGCTCTGTGAGTCTTCTTTCAAGGTGATCTGTAAGTTGGATGTCTGGGCGGTTACGGGAATCTCTTGGGTCATGTAGCCGATGTAGGAGATCTCGATGATGGAGCCCGGGGCTACATCAAGGCTGAACTTACCGTCTAAGTCGGTTATCACTCCGTTGGTCGTTCCCTTTACGATTACGTTGGCACCGATGACCTCCATTCCTGTCGCGTCTTTCACGATACCGGTTACTCTCTTTGTCTGTTGCATGATTTCCATGGAAGTACCCGGTATGGCATAAATCTTGGGTATACCTCCGAGTTGGAAAGCCATGCATGCGCCTAAAAATAGCGTCGTTGTCCTAACTCTTGAATTCATTCTTATTTACATTAAATTTCTATAAGGCTAATCAATAATATACTTAAATTCTCGTGCGTGTCATTAGCGGTTAACTGCTAAAAGACATTAGATTCTCGGTTATTCCTCATAGGCTGTTTTGTTTAATTGTTAATTTTTATGTGTTATTATTGGTCGCAAAAGTACGGCAGTTCCCAACCCGATTCAAATACTATTTTATCCAAGAATAATACTTTCTTGCTTCGATATGTTTTTAACAGGGTAGAAGACGGCAACGTACTTGAATGCCTTTACGACTACCTGCGAAAGTATATAAGCGGAGGAAATAGTGAGGGGGAATTTTGTATAGAAATAGGGGGGTATATGTGTTTTCCCCTGTTAAAATAGTCTCTTATACGATGATTTTTGTCTTTTTGTAGTTATCCCGGAACTCTTTGGGAGAGCAGCTTTTCTTTTTCTTGAAGATACGGTTGAAATTCGAGAGGTTATTGAAGCCACAGTCATAGCAAATCTCCGCGATGGATCGTTGCGTATCCACCAACATGCGGGCGGCGTAACCGATACGGATATCGGTGATATAGTCGGAGAGGGTCTTCCCGGTTCTTAACTTGAAGAAACGGCTGAAAGCGGAAGGGGTCATCCCCACGAGTTCCGCCAGTTGGTTGAGGCGTATGTCCTGCTGATATCGCTCGTTGATATAATTTTGTACTTTCTGGATACGACGGCTCTCGGAATGGATATCCGTTATTTTAGCGAATGAGGAGCTGGCCAATACTTTGTAGTTCTCCTCGACAGAAAGCTCATACAAGATCGTGAAGAAATTGATGACTGCGTAAAAGCTTTGCTCCTCGGAAACCAGCTTTTCCAGTAAATGGTAAACCTTCAGTATGGAAGACATCGGGAAACTGATGCCGCATTGGGCTTTCTCCAACATTTTCCGGATACTGTTGAATTGGTTTTTCTCCAATAGATTCTTCCCGAAGAGATCGGGAGAGAACTGGATCGTGATCTCATGGATCAGAGGAGATTTACATGCGTTCTGCTCCCAGACATGCTCCAGTTCATTCCCGGTTATCAATACTAACTCGTATTCTCCGATCACTTCCGCGGAGTCACCGACCACACGCCTTACCCCCGGAGCGTGCTCGATGAAATTGAGCTCGTACTCCGAGTGGCAATGGATCGGATAGGAAAATTCTGTCTTACGTCGGTCTACGATGTAGAAGCAATCCTTTTCCGATAGTGGGGTTATTTCGTGGATAATGTCCATGTTTAGCTGACTGTTGATAGTTGACAATTGACAGTTAATGAACCTCGGTCAGCTCTATGACCTTGCTATGGGCATGAGCCGTAGAGAACACGTTCATTCCTATTTTCATCAAGAAATCTCCGCTGAAGGTACCTCCGTCGGTAACCAAGGTCGATTTCTGGCCCGGCATGAGGTTTATCTCTTGTACCTTATATTTCTTATTCGGGTCCAATCCTTGTAGCTTTACGGGGAAAGTCTTTTCTCCGAAGCGGGGGTGGATATCATAAGCGAATAGGACGGATTTGCTTTTTGCCTTATCCACGTACATCACGGATGAATGGTTGGTCTCGTAGGGGGAAACAAGACGGTAGAGATCGCCGTCGAGGATTGTGCCCTTTAGACGTTTGTAGTTGGCAACCGCTTCTTGGCAGTATTTCATCTCGTCGTCGTTCATTTCCTTCAAGCTGATATCGAAGCCCATCTTACACATCATGGCCACGTCGGTACGGAACTTGACGGAGGTATTCTTGTTCCAGCTAGTCACGTGGGCACACATTGCCTTTGCCGGGAAAAACTGGGAGAATCCCCATTGGATATACAAACGCTCGATCGGATCGGTGTTGTCGCTGCACCAGAATTCCGTGAAGTATTTCAATGCCTCGTAATCACAGCGGGCTCCACCTCCGGAACAAAGCATGATTGGTAGGTGAGGATATTTTTCGGCTACCCGTTTGAATACGTTATAGACTCCTCGTACATGATCGATATATAATTGATTCTGTTTCTCCTTGAGGTAAGGAGAATAGACATTGGTAATCGGGCTGTTGCAATCCCATTTGAAGAAAGCCAGATCCGGATTCTCGGTCATGATATTATCCACTACGCTGAATACATAATCCTGTACTTTCGGGTTACTTAAGTCCAAGACAAGTTGATTGCGGTAGTAATAAGTCTCACGATTCGGTAGATGGATCGCCCAATCCGGGTGTTTCTCGAAAAGTTCGCTCTTGGGGTTTACCATCTCCGGCTCGATCCAGATACCGAATTTCACGCCGGCATCTTTAGCGGTCTGCACCAGATGAGGAATGCCGTTCGGCAACTTATCGTGTGTAACCTCCCAATCGCCCAATCCGGCCTTATCGTTTTGACGAGGGTATTTATTAGCGAACCAACCATCATCCAGCAAAAACATATCTACACCTAGATGCTTGGCTTCTTTCATTAGTTCCTCCAATTTCTTCTCGTTGAAATTGAAACCGGTCGATTCCCAGTTGTTCAGTAGGGTAAGTCGATCGCCTTTACCATCCTTGATCTGGTAATTACGTGCCCAATCATGGATATCACGACTGGCTTTTCCGGTTCCTTGATTACTCAATGTAAAGATAAACTCAGGAGTGACGAACCATTCGTTCGGTTTCAATTCATAGGCGGACGCATAGGGATTGATGCCGGAGATGACACGAAGGTTACCGGCGTTGTCCACCTCGAACGTAAAGCGGTAGTTTCCAGTCCAACCGATCGTTCCCATTAAAACATCTCCTGTATTCTCGCTGGCCGGGGCACCTAACCCAATCTCAAAAAACGGGTAAGCGTGCATGGCGGCACGGGAGCCTAGTTTCGTATCGATAATCTTTTTCCCGAATTTCAAGTCTTGGCTGCTCATCTGTACTTCCTTGGCCCAGTCACCGCTAAACTCGGTTAATACATAGCGAGGACTCTCGAAATAAAGCATATTGGAAGCGTATTGGGTAATCGTGACCGGTTTTTTCTCCATATGACGAATCTCGGTCCAAGCCTTGATCACGTTTTCTTTAGCGAAGGTTACATAATGTAATTTAGCCTCCACTGGGTATACATCGTCTTTCAGGGAGATAATTGTCTCCGTAACGTTATTGTCTAGTTTCTTAGATTCGCTGGAAACATACTTGAATATGCTAGTCATGTTTCCGTCGTTATGCTGGATGGCGAAAGCCGGTTCGAAATAATCCTCCGCTCCTGAACAAGGATACACTTCCCATCCACGGGTTGATACGCTGCCATCCGTTCCGGCTTGGATATTCCATGAGAGGTTCTCAAATTCGGATTCGTTTACTAATTTATTTCCCAGATAAGTTTGGTAGAGCCGTCCGTTGGGGGCTACTTGTAAAATCAAGTCCGTCTCATTGGTTGAGATTAAGATCATCTTTTGATCGGCGGCTTTTACGAATGGCAAACAAAAACACAAAAGGATAACTGTAAGTAATAGATTTTTCATGGTAAATTATTTGAATGTGTAAATAGTAGAGACGTAGCGTGCCACGCCTCTACTAGAATACATATTGTAATTAATTCTGCTCTTTCAGGATCACGTCGTGAGCGCCACCCTCAACGATACTCGTAGAGGAGACAAGCGTGATCTTGGCATGCTGCTGCAACTCTTGGATAGAGATGGAACCGCAGCTACACATCGTAGCGATCATCTTACCCAATGTTACGTTTAAATTATCTTTCAATTTTCCGGCATACGGTACATAGCTGTCCACGCCTTCCTCGAATTTCAAGGATTCGTTCCCACCCATGTCATAGCGCTGCCAGTTCTTCGCACGGTTAGAGCCCTCACCCCAATACTCCTTCACGAAGTTGTTTCCGATTTTCATCTTCTTCGTAGGAGACTCGTCGAAGCGGGCGAAATAACGGCCCATCATCAGGAAGTCGGCACCCATAGCCAACGCTAATACCATATGGTAATCGTGTACCAAGCCACCATCGCTACAGATAGGGATATAAACGCCGTGTCTCTTGAAATACTCGTCACGAGCTTTCGCTACGTCGATCAAGGCGGTAGCCTGTCCGCGACCGATACCTTTCTGCTCACGGGTGATACAGATGGAACCACCACCGATACCTACCTTGATGAAATCCGCTCCGGCGTCAGCCAAGTAGTTGAAACCATCTTGGTCAACCACGTTTCCGGCACCAACCAGTACCTTGTCTCCGTAGGTATCCTTGATCCAGTGCAAGGTCTCGTACTGCCATTCGGAATAGCCGTCGGAAGAGTCGATACACAATACGTCAACGCCTGCCTCTACCAATGCCGGAACACGTTCCTTATAGTCGCGGGTGTTGATACCGGCACCTACTAATAATTTCTTATCTCCGCCGGATAACTCTTTCGGATTCTCACGGTGGCTATCGTAGTCCTTGCGGAATACGAAGTATTGAAGCTTCTGATCCTTGTCGATGATTGGCAATGTATTCAACTTATGATCCCAGATAATCTGGTTCGCCTCTTTCAAGGTCATGCCTAGCTCGCCAACGATTAGTTTAGCGAACGGGGTCATGAAATCTTTCACCTTTATGTCGATCGGGTCTTTGCCTTCACGGTAATCGCGACTGGTTACCATACCTAGCAATTTGCCGTTAGGCGTACCATCATCTGTCACACCAATCGTAGAATGTTCTGTCCGGCGGACTAGCTCAAGCACGTCGGCCAAGGTATTCTCGGGCGTAAGGTTAGAGTCGCTGATAACAAATCCGGCCTTGAATTTCTTTACTTTGCGAACCATATCCGCTTGGCTCTCGATCGGTTGCGAGCCGAAGATGAAGGAAAGTCCTCCGTTGCGAGCCAACTCGATTGCCAGTTTAGGGCCGGAAACCGATTGCATGATCGCGGAAACGAAAGGAATATTTAATTCAATAGCGGATTTCTCGCCAGACTTGAATTTCACAAGCGGCGTTTTCAATGAAACGTTTGCGGGAATACATTCTTTGGTGGTTAAACCGGGAATAAGTAAATACTCACCAAATGTTCTCGATACATCGTTTAAGTAGATTGCCATAAGATTTTATATTTACAGGATGAGTTTTTTTAATTGCGCAAAAGTAGCGATTTCTGTTCATATATGAATCACATGTTTACATGAAATGTTCGAAATATGCGTCACGCAACATTTATAGTTATGGATTTGTTATTAATGTAGATTTAAAAAGGAGGAAAATATGAGAGTTGTAGTTGATAAGGCTAAATCCAGAGGGTATGCGAATCACGGTTGGTTGAAAACACATCACACGTTTAGCTTTGCTAATTATTACAATCCGGAAAGGGTTCATTTCGGGATGCTACGTGTATTGAATGATGATTCCGTGGCGCCGGGTGAGGGATTCGATATGCATCCACATAAGAATATGGAGGTTATCTCCATCCCGTTAAAGGGATATTTACGCCATGGGGATAGCATAAAGAATAGCGAGGTGATTACGCCGGGAGATATTCAGGTGATGAGCGCCGGTACCGGTATCGTGCATAGCGAGTTCAACGACAGCGGTAATGAACAATTGGAGTTCTTGCAAATATGGGTATTTCCCCGTGAGGAGAATACCAAGCCTCATTATGCCAGTTATGACGTGCGTCCGGTTACTTCGGAAAAGAATAAGTTGTCCTTGATCATCGCTCCGGACGGTAGCGCTCCTGCGTCGATCAACCAAGACGCTTGGTTCTCTTTAGGAAACCTAGATGCCGGTCAAGTAAAGGAGTATAAGCTACATAGTAAAAATAATGGGGTTTATTTATTCGTGATCGACGGAGAGGTGGAGGTAAGTAATACGATCCTGTCTAAGCGTGACGGGGCCGGATTCTGGGAAACCGATAGCATTACGATAGAAGTCTTGAAGCACGCAAAAGTTCTTTTGATAGAAATTCCGATGATGAAATAAATGTTGATAGGTTAGTGCTGGCGGGTATCTTAATAGTTGATGTAACAAAGCTATTAGGGTACCCGCTCTTTCTTTTTAATGTTTTATCGGTTTATCCGTGAAGTAATCGATCATCTGTAAGATCGCCCGGCTACAAGCTGGACAGAATGGAGCGTAATCACGCATCATACAGTGATCCATCGGGCGATAAATGCCTTTAGCGATGTAACCGCCTCCCTCGAATACGCCTGCCTTATCTTTATGAGCGTCATCTAATGGGGTAGGTACCGGTGTATTAGCCGGCAGAAGATCTTTCCATTTAGCATCGAAGTTAACCAAGGTCGTGATGTTCGGTTCCCAAGGCTCGTACTTCAAATTATAAAAATCTTGATAAGCGACCTCGGAACTGAAGTATTCATCGGCTAGACCAGCGAAACTATGTCCGAACTCGTGAACGAATACGACCGGGGTACGTGGGTTATCGGCGGTTCCCATGGCATAAAAATTATACATACCGCCACCACCGTAAGCGTCCGTGTTTACCAAGATGAAGATTGCGTCGCAAGGAGCGTTCCATACGGCGTCACGTATAGATTTCATATCCGGGGTGGTTAAATAGCGATCTACCCCAAACGTATAATAGCCGGAATTCAATGCGGTATTCTTGAATATACCTTTACCGGATACATCTGTTCCCGATTCTTCCGAAACGGCATCTACCGCCCAGACATTGAAATCTTCCCGGCGAGTGTCATAAGGCGGGGTTTTAAACAATGCCTCCGTAAAACGTTTGGCATCAGCTACGAATTTCTCTTGCTCATCCGCCGTATAACCTTCCGCTAAGAATACGAGGTCTACTTTCCCGGAGGAATCCCCGTTATATTGGATTTTTGTGATCCGGTTTTCCTTGAGTTTCCCCCGGTCAATAAAAATACTGGCCGGATCAATCTCTTGTTTCAATAAAGGATGGAACTGCATGTCGGCCTTGTCTCTTGCCGTAATCTCAATGATGACAGGAGCTTTCGGATAGGGGATAGAGATGCTATTTGTCCAAGATTGTGTCTCGGTCTTCGCTTGCTCTGTACTTCTCCATTCTTCGAATAACGTATTGAATCCTCGTGAGTAGATCAACTCTTTACCGGCTTTATCATATACATTAATATAATACCCTCCATAACCAAACGGATCGATCAAGTTTTTGACCGGCCCTGCCCAGACAGGTTCTTCCCGGAGTTGTTGTATAGCGGCGGCTTGGAAATCCCAATTCCCACTCAATGCGAAATCAATCCGGAGACTTTTCTTCGTGAAGTGTTTTTCAAAATTAGTTTGTGCCAGACAAGTGAAACTGTAAAGAATGGCGAATAATAATAAGGTTATTCTTGCTCTCATAGATCTATAATATTTATCATGTGTCAACTTTATGACGCAAATGTATATTATTTTTTTATAGATTTGCTAGGTTTAGTGTATTGTTTGGATATTTTGCATATCTCGGGAAAGTGTAAACGATTGTCTCAATAGTATAAAAAAGGGGGCCTAGCCCCCTTTCCTGCAATATATCAATGATGGCTTAAATAATTAGAGACTCCTGCGTTTGTCGCTTTCATGGCGTCTTTTCCTTTGGACCAATTTGCCGGGCAAACCTCGCCATATTCTTCGAAGTGCTGTAAGGCGTCGACCATACGGAGAGCCTCGTCTACGTTACGGCCTAATGGTAAATCGTTGATTACATAATGACGGATCAAGCCCTCTTTGTCAATCAGGAACAGACCCCGGTAAGCGACCGGATTTCCTCTGGAGATAAGTTCTCCACTTTCGTTCGTAATATAATCAGCAGCTAATACGCCAAAGTTTTCAGAGATAGTTTTGGAAAAATCGGATACGAGCGGATAAGTCACCCCATGGATACCTCCTTTATTCTTATCTTGGTTTAACCATGCGAAATGAGAAAATTGAGAATCGACGGAGCAACCAACCACCGCTACGTTACGTCTTTCGAATTCCTGTAACTTTTGTTGGAAGGCATGTAATTCTGTCGGGCAAACGAATGTAAAGTCCATCGGATAGAAAAACATGACTACATACTTCTTGCCTACATATTGTTCCAAAGAGAAATCCTCGATGATCTCATTGCCATTCACTACTGCCGGAGCGTGGAATTCCGGTGCCTTTTTACCTATTAATGCTTTCATATTATAATTAATTTGTTTGTTAAGTAACAAGCGTAAGTGAAGGTTTGTTGTTGCTTTTTAGTAAAGAGACTGATTTTCTTGTGAAATAGACCTAAAGTTTATGCTTTAAAATTTCTCTGATTTTCAAAGATTTTATTTCTTTGTAACTTATTGATGTTAATAAAGAAAGTATATGGAGGTTTCCGAGGTAAAACAGCGTTTGCTGACAGATTTTTTTACATATTATCCCATGGGAGGTGCTCTGTATGATAAAAACGGTGCGCTAATTGATATAAATAAGTCCTTAAACGAGAAATTTCCTTTTACGAATGAAGCGGACTTCTTATTAAATAATCTTTTTCGTACAGATTTGTTGACCGATCTTCAAAAACAATATCTGCGTGGGGGAAGCGTGGTTTCCGGTTCTTTGCCTGTACCGTACTCCATCATCCCCTCAATGAATGAGGATAGAGATATTCTTGGGTATACCTTATTATTAACGGGTAATCCGGCGGTCGGGCAGGAGGCAGCCGGTTATGACCGGGAATTGAAGGAATTGACGGACATGTCGCAAAAGATGGCGGAAGCGGTTCCAGATACGATCCTTTTGGTAAACAAGCAATTGATCGTAGAGCGGATTATCGCTTATGCTGTGGAGACTTGTATAACGCCGGAGTCGATCAATCGGCGTATCGATGATCTTCCGGGTTTCATTTATCCGGATGAGACTAAGCGTCGTGTGGCCGCAATCGTGCAAAGTTGCTTGAATAAGTCGGAGATCATGAATTTAGATTTATCGATTCCGGGACATAACGCTCCGATCGTTTATTTTAAACTACGGTTGGTACCTGTACATGACCGGTATGTGATTATTTATATACGGAATGTATCGGAGCTCGTTGAGCAGGAGAAAGCGAATGAGGCGTTAAGCAGTAAGTTGTCCGAAAGCCGGATGATGATGGAGCTTGCTTTGCAGAATAGCAAGATTACGACTTATTCTTTTAATTTCAGCCGGTTTAAGTCTTGCGATAAAGTACATTGTAACCGTTGTTTCCAGTTTTATGGCACGACCAATAGTTTATTGAAACGTAATCAGTTCATCTGTCAGGCTTTGCCGCAACTTCGTCACCCGGACGATTCTGGCGACTTTTTCTATCTATTCAATACGATCCGTACGAATAAATTGGATGAATATAAAATAGATTTTCGTCTAAAGAACGATGATAACACCTATCGGATCTATGAGGTGATCGGTAAGACGCATGAGAAGGATGAGAATGGTTTTCCGAATTTGATTGTTGGCTGTATGATCGATGATCAAGAACGATTGGAGTTTGAGGAAGACTTGATCCGTGCCAAGGAAAAAGCGGAGGAGGCGGATATGCTTAAGTCAACTTTCTTAGCGAATATGACCCATGAGATCCGTACACCATTGAACGCTATTGTCGGCTTCTCTGATTTGTTAGGGGTGGAGGAGGATTTGGAATTGCGTCAAAATTATATTAGCTTGATCAAGATGAACAATGATTTACTTTTAAGTATAGTAAATGATGTTTTGGATATTTCCAGAATCGAGTCTGATATGATGACGTTTACTTATATGGATGTTTATTTACCCTCCTTTATGAAAGATATATATAACTCCATACAATTACGTAAGCCGGAAGGGGTGGAAATAACCTTGGATGCATGTCCCGATATCATATTTAATATAGATCGGAATCGATTATGGCAAATTTGCATGAATTTATTGACGAATGCGGTTAAGCATACTAAAAAAGGTCGTATCTGGTTTGGATATACAATTGAGGCTGAGGAGAAAATGATTAAGTTTTATGTCTCGGATACAGGTTGTGGCATTCCCAAGGATGAATTGGATAATATCTTTGCCCGATTCGTGCAATTAAGCGATTTTGAGCAAGGAGTCGGATTGGGATTAGCAATTTGTAAAGGTCTGGTATTAAAAATGGGCGGTAATATTTCAGTGATTTCCGAAGAAGGATTTGGTTCTACATTTATTTTCACTTTACCTATGAAAAGACCCAATAGTTGGAAAAACTAGTGAACAAAACTCTTTGAAATTCGGTTGTCTATATAAGAGATGATTTAGGTTGTAGTCAATTTCCATAATAAGCATTAACTTATACATGCTTTTGGTTTATGTTTTGCCATAAGAAATTCTGGACTTATGGCCTAATCTTTTTGTATCATACCTGTAATCAAGGATTTTATATGACGAAAATAGAAATAAAGAATTTATCTATTCTTTTCGGCCCGGAGAAAATGCGTGCGAAAAGAATGCTAGTAGCGGGAAAAAGTAAACAAAACATTTTGAAAGAAACGGGTTGCACGGTAGCTGTACGTAATGCGAACCTAAAGATTGAGGAAGGGGAGTTATTTGTGATAATGGGACTTTCCGGAAGTGGAAAATCTACGCTGTTACGTTGTATTAACCGATTGAACGAACCCTCTTTGGGAGAAGTCTTTATCAACGGAAAAAACATAACGACTTCCTCGGATAAAGAATTATTGGATATACGGCGTAAGGAAATGGCTATGGTTTTCCAGCATTTTGGATTGCTGCCCCATCGCACGGTATTGAGTAATATCGCTTTTGGCTTGGAGTTACAAGGGGTTCCTAAAAAAGAAAGAGACCAGAAAGCTGTGGAAAGTGTAGCCCTAGTAGGGTTAAAAGGATACGAGAACCAGAAGGTTAGCGAGTTGTCTGGAGGTATGCAGCAACGTGTCGGATTGGCCCGTGCGATCGCGAATGATCCCGAGGTGCTCTTGATGGATGAGGCTTTTTCTGCCTTAGACCCATTGATCCGTGTACAGATGCAGGATGAGCTATTGAAACTACAAGAGAAGATGCAAAAAACGATCATCTTTATTACGCATGATCTTGACGAGGCGATTAAGTTGGGGGATCGTATCGCCATTATGAAAGACGGGGAGGTCGTGCAAGTAGGTACCCCTGAGGAGATCTTGACAGACCCGGCCAATCATTACGTCTCCAGATTTACGGAAAATGTAGATCGTGGACGTATCGTTACGGCCTCATCGATTATGATAACCCAGCCGGTTGTCGCTCGTATCCGTAAAGATGGCCCGGAGACCGTGTTGAGGAAAATGAAGGAGAAAAACTTATATGTATTGCCGGTCGTGGATGGGAATAGGCAATTTCTGGGCGAGGTTCGTTTGAAAGATGTCTTGGCTCTTCGGAAAGCGGGGAATCATGATCTCTCATCGATTGTGATGAAAGAGGTGCTTTCGGTTCTGGAAAACACGACGGTTGAGGATATGCTTCCTTTGTTACCGGAGATTCGGCAGGCCTTACCGGTCGTTAATGAGGCCAACCAATTGGCTGGCTTGGTTTCTACTTCATCGATTATAATCGAGATGACGGGGAAGGATAAAGAGGAAATAGATCAAATTGTTCAAAATGCGATAGAATTATGATAAATATAGGAAAATATATAGAGATTGCCATTAATTGGCTGACTGAGCATTTCGCTCGTTTTTTTGATGTGATAAATGATGGGGTCGGAGGATTTATCGATACTTTTCAAGATGGGCTGACTTGGATTCCGTTTTATGTGATGATTTTGGGCTTGGCATTGTTGGCTTGGTTCAAGGCAGGAAAAGGAGTCGGCGTGTTCACGGCATTGGGTCTATTGTTAATTTACGGAATGGGTTTCTGGGTGGAAACGATGCAGACTTTGGCCTTGGTACTGTCTTCTACCATTATCGCCTTGATGATCGGAGTTCCGTTAGGAATTTGGACCGCACGTAGTGACCGGGCGGATAAGATCATCCATCCGGTCTTGGATTTGATGCAAACGATGCCCGCTTTCGTCTACTTGATACCTGCCGTTTTGTTTTTTGGTTTAGGTCCGGTACCCGGCGCCTTTGCAACGGTGATTTTTGCCATGCCTCCGGTTGTGCGGTTGACCGATCTGGGAATCCGTCAAGTCCCGGCCGATATTGTGGAGGCTACCCGCTCATTTGGCGCTACTTCCACTCAGTTGCTCTATAAGGTGCAATTGCCATTGGCTTTGCCAACGATCATGACGGGAGTGAATCAAACGATCATGCTTTCACTTTCTATGGTAGTTATAGCGGCCATGATCTCGGCAGGAGGATTGGGTGAGATTGTCTTGCGAGGAATTACCCAAATGAAAATAGGTTTAGGTTTCGAAGGAGGTATAGCGGTCGTTATCTTGGCTATTATCTTGGATCGTATTACGCAGGGCTGGGCGAAAGGTAAAGTGAATAAACAAAAGAAATAAGAAACATAGAAAAGAAAGAAATAGATATATGAGACGATTTACGATTATTATTGGATGCTGTATGCTTTTGGTGACCTTGCAATTTATTTTCAGTTGTGTGGATAGCAAGGATCGAAAGAAAATATCGATAGCGTACGCTAATTGGGCGGAGGGCATCGCTATGACCAACTTAGCCAAAGTGATATTAGAGGATCAAGGATATCGGGTAACATTAAAAAATGCGGATATCGCCCCGATCTTTACTTCTGTCGCTTCGGGAAAAGCGGATGTGTTCATGGATGCATGGTTACCGGTGACCCATGCGGATTATATGGAACAATATGGTGACCGGCTTGAGACACTCGGAACGGTTTATGAGCATGCGAAATTGGGCTTGGTAGTTCCGGAGTACGTTACCATTCGTTCCATCGAGGATTTGAATGCCCATAAAGATCAATTTAAAGGTGAGATTATAGGGATCGATGCCGGCGCCGGTTTGATGAACTCGGCGGATAAGGCGGTTCAAGATTATTCTTTGGATTTTGATTTGAAATCTTCCAGTGGGGCTACGATGGTTGCTTTCTTGAAGAAATCGATTGATGCGAACGAATGGATCGTGGTTACCGGATGGACCCCTCATTGGATGTTCTCACGTTATCCGTTAAAATTCTTGGAAGACCCGAAAGAGGAATTTGGAGACTCGGAGCATATTGAGGTTATCGCTACGAAAGGATTCTCTGAGAAAGATCCATATGCAGCCTCTTTTTTCAAGAACTTTAAGTTAACCGATGAACAACTGAGCGAATTGATGTATTATATGGAAGACGGGACACGTACGGAATTGCGATCAGCCCGTGCTTGGCTTGAAAAACATCCCGAGATAATCAAATTATTCTTACCTTCGCAGGAGAATCAATTGAATGGAAGTCATGAGACAAATTAAAGGAGTCATATGTATTTTAATAAGTATCGTTATGTGTTGGTCTGCTTCAGCCGCAAACAATAAACGTTATGTGAATATCGTATTTATCGGGAATAGTATCACGTTTGGCGCCGGGTTACCGAAGCCTGTCCATGATGCGCCTCCTGTAAAGGCTGCGTTGTTTTTAAGCAAGTGCCCGGAAGTGGCTTCGGTCAAGTATTCCAATAGAGGACAGAGCGGATGTACTACCGTTGATTATTTGCCGGATACGAATACGCTTTTCCCGTGGGCCGTACGTGCTGCCGATAAATTTAAGGATGAGACTTGGGCGGATTTGGTGTTCTCTATTATGCTGGGGACGAACGATAGCGCGATAGAAGGCACGAACGGCTGCCCGGTAGCGCCCGAGCGGTATTATGAGAATATGAAGACAATTATCAATCGCTTATTAGCTTTATACCCGAATTGCCGTATTGTGGTACATCGTCCTCTATGGTATAGCCCGAATACGTATAATGGAGCTAAATATTTGGAAGAAGGCTTGCGAAGGCTCCAAGATTATTATCCGCAAATACAACGATTAGTCGATTATTATGCGTCTCATTTTCCCGGACAAGTCTTTCTGGGAGATACGAAGGGATTTGATTACTTTAAGGAAAACCATTTGACAGATTTCCAAGCGGAGAAGGGCAACGCCGGAGTGTTCTATCTTCATCCGAATGAGAAAGGAGCGGTCCGGTTAGGCGAATTGTGGAGTGAGGCGATTCGTCAGGCTTTAGGGCTTTGACCTCTATAAAAAAACCATGCCATCCCAAGAAGACGACATGGCTTTTTAGGTCCATTTATAGGTATGACAAGCAAGTATTCGTTTATCTTTTTCCTAATCGATGATCCATTAATACGGCATGATGTTCTCCGTATAATTTAAGTTTCTCGACAATATTTTTCGCTGTAGCCTCTTCCTCTACCTGCTCTCGGACGAAGCCCCATAGGAAATCTTGTGTCGCCTTGTCTTTCTCTTCGGAAGCGATATCGACAATCTTGTCGATTGATCCGGATACATGCACCTCATGCTCGTAGATATGCTGGAAAATCTCCAACGGCTCTCCCCATGCTGTAGGAACGGAATTAACTACTCCGATCGTCACTTGTCCGCCACGCTTGATTGAGTAATCGATCATTTTATAGGCATGTTCAAGTTCCTCTTGCGATTGTTTTAACGTCCAATGCGCAAAACCATCCAGCCCTATCTGAGTGAAATGTACCGACATGGATAAATATAGGTTGGATGACCACATCTCCATGTTGATTTGCTCGTTTAGAGCATCTGATAATTTTCTGCTTAAAATCATAATGGCTTATTCTATTTTATGTTGTTTATAAATAGAACAAGCCATTATCGGTTTTGTTGAGTTTTTACGAAGGAAAGTGTATCGAGGTTATTTGATCTCGATTACTTTCTCGGCCATTTTAGCCTCTTCCTCAGTTCTTTTCGGTATGCTGATACTCAAGACGCCGTTCTCAACCTTCGCCTCAATCTTGTCTTTCTCTACATTGTCAGGCAAAACCATGGTTTGTTGGAACTTGCTATAAGAGAATTCGCGTCTCAGATAGCGTCCGTCTTTCTTATCCTCATTCTTTTCTTCTTTTTTCTCCATAGATACGACCAAGTTGTTGTTCTCATCGATCTTGATGTTGAAATCGTTCTTCGTCATACCGGGAGCGGCTACCTCAACTCGATAATCCTTATCGGATTCTATCACGTTGATGGCTGGAGCTGTAGAGTTTGCTTTTATCATCCAGTCGTTGTCAAATAAATCATTGAATACATACGGTAACCAATTTTGACTTCTTCTCATCGGTGTCATAATACAGTCCTCCAATTATTAGTTAAACATTCTATTTACTATTCTTATTTCTGAACTCGTCCTTTTTAATCTCGAATTCGCTATAGATACTTCAAATGGTATGCCAATCTGATAATGTGTGTGTTAACTCGGATGAAAGAGATTGAATAAGGTTTAATCCACGCATGGGGAACTTATGTTTCGGGGGATGCGGGTGCAGGGAATAATATCTTTTAGAAACTGGAATAAAATACAATGAAACGGAAATCTGTAATATTGGCATAATATACGTTATTTTGGCACGATAGAATGACGGACTGGATAATAACTTTTATCTTTAGACGTTCTATTCATGAATCATATGGGATCATGTTATCTAAAACAGTAAAGCTATTATGTCTAGAAGTAAGGAATTGATTTTATTGGCCCAGCGTATCCGGGCCTTGTCTCAGACGGGGTTGGTTTATTCATTAAGCGAGTACGATACGGAACGTTATGAAGAGTTGAGCCGCCTAAGTGATGAGATAACGGCTCTGGCTACCGGATTGAAGCCCGATGATGTGGCGAGTGGTTACCGCCCGGCCCAAGAGTATGTAACCCCGAAAGTCGATATCCGTGCGGTTGTCTTTAACGAGAAAGACGAGATTTTGCTGGTCCGTGAGAAAATGGACGGATGTTGGTCGTTGCCCGGCGGATGGAGCGATGTGGGGTATTCCCCGAAAGAGGTAGCGGCGAAAGAGGTGAAAGAGGAGACGGGCTTGGATGTGCTTCCGGTCCGCTTGCTGGCCGTGATGGATATGAGCAAGCATCCGCATCCCGCTATACCTTATTATGTATATAAGTTTTTTATCCTTTGCGAGTTGAAGGGCGGGTCGTTTACCGAGACCTTCGATATCTTGGGGAAAGGCTTCTTTCGATTGGAGGAGTTGCCCCCGTTGTCCTTGGAGCGTGTGCTGCCGGAGCAGATCCAACGGATGTACGCCTATTATAAGCATCCGGGCGAAGATGTTTATCTGGATTAAGGATACTTTTGTACCTTCGCGACTTCATTTTAAAAACAATGTTATGAAAAGATATTGTCAGACCTTGGATCTGAAAGAGGACGAGCAGTTGATAAAAGAGTATTGCTATTGGCATTCGCCGGAACATATCTGGCCGGAGATACCGGAAGGAATCCGTGCGGTAGGGATCTTGAATATGGAGATTTACCGTTTGGGAACCCGGTTGTTCATGATCGTGGAGACGCCCGATGATTTTGATTGGGATGCGTCGTTCGCCCGTTTGGCGACGATGGATAAGCAAGCGGAATGGGAGGACTTCGTGGCGAAGTATCAGAAAGCCGTTCCGGGAAGTTCCTCGTCGGAGAAATGGCAGTTAATGGAATGTATGTTTAAATTGCCGGGCGCGAGTAAATAGACGGAAGGATGGAAAAACAAAAGAAACAGTCGCTGGTGGCCGCCCCGGGAGGGAAATCTTATTTGGTCCCGTTTATCTTGATCACGAGTTTGTTTTTGCTTTGGGGATTCGCCCACGGACTCTTGGATGTGCTGAACAAGCATTTTCAAGGAGTCTTCACGATGACCAAGGCAGAGAGCGGTTTGGTGCAATTCTCTACGTATATCGCTTATTTCTTGATGGCGTTGCCGGCGGGAGCGTTCATGAAACGTTACGGATATAGGAAAGGGATTATCATGGGTTTGCTATTGTTCGCTATCGGAGCTTTCGGGTTTATCCCGGCGGCTTTTTTGCATTCGGCTACACCTTTCTTGATCGCCTTGTTTGTGATCGCTTGCGGGCTTTGTATCTTGGAGACGGCGGCGAATCCTTATTCTACGATATTGGGGCCGCCTGCTTCCGCCGCCCAACGGCTGAACTTATCCCAGTCTTTTAATGGATTAGGTTGGATATTGGGGCCATTGGTAGGTGGTTTGTTGATATTCGGGGCACCGGAGGGAGATTCGATGGCGTTGACTAAACCTTATATCTTGGTAGGTGGTATCGTCTTGTTCGTAGCGTTGCTTTTCTTTTTCACGAAGTTGCCGGAGATTAAGCTGGAAGAAGAGGAGGAGGTGACCGCTATTGTCGAGGAGAAACCCGCTGCCTCCCTATGGAAACGTAGGCAGTTTGTGCGTTCCGTGGTCGCCCAATTCTGTTATTGCGCCGCGCAGACGGGAATCTTCGGGTTCTTTATTAATTACGTGACGGAGATGGACCCGGGTATCAGTAATTTGCGAGCGTCTCGTATTTTGGCATTCGGTGGAATGGCCTTGTTTATGATCGGGCGTTTGAGCGGTAGTTTTACGATGAAGTGGTTGGCTCCGGGCCGCTTGCTGACTTGGTATTCTTTGTTGAGTGCCGTTTGTATGGCTTTGGTGGTGGCTTCCGTAGGTACGCTTTCACTATACGCTCTTTATTTATCCTTTTTCTTCATGTCCATCATGTTCCCTACGATTTTCGCCTTGGGGCTGGAAGGTATGGGCGTTTATACCAAGAAAGCCTCTTCTTATATCGTGATGGGAGTTGCCGGCGGCGCTTTCAGTCCGATGCTGATGGGATATATCGGCGAGGAGAATATGGCGCTGGGTTTCATCGTCCCGTTGATCGCTTTCTTGTATATCTTGTATTTCGCTATCAAATGCAAGCGGTAAATTTGGAATGCTGTTTTTTACTTATGGAATCCGGATAATAAACCAGCATGGCTTGTGTATGAAGGCTTGGGTTTCATGGGATAAATGTTACGCTCAAGCAATATCTGCTTATCTATATCGTTTTCATTTTAAATAAAATAAAAGAGAGTGGATATGAATAAAGGTTTGTTTTTGTGTGGGCTACTTATAGCTCTATTTCTGGCTGCTTGTGGGGATGATGAGGTTAAAATCGCTAATCAGATGACTTTATATTCAAGGCCGGATACGATTCATCTGGGGGGTGACTTAGGGATGGACTCCATATTGGTGAAGGGCTTCACGGCTTGTGAGGCGTATGATGCGAAATGGGGAACATTGCCCGGGGATGTTGCGCAAGAGTTTGATATGAATGCCTCTTATCTCTATTTCTCGTATGAGGCAAGGATGGTTTTATTGGAAGATAGCATTTATGACATAGGTATAGGACACTTTTGGGATGAGAAAGCGGGATTCTCGGAGGATTTGAGTTCGCATGGCTTCGCTATCAGTACTTCTGGCGTGCAAAAAGATAAGAAGATAGTGGCGGCATGTACCTATTTAATATATGTAGAGAAGAATTCGGATGGAGAGAAGATAGATCGCTGGCTTCCTATGCGACCGGAGGAGTTGCAATGGAGTTATCTTCGTGTAAACTTTGATCAATTAAAAAATATAAAATGATATGAGACATTTAATAGTTGTATGTTTAGCTTTTATGATGGGCCTTAATGTGGCTTGCTCACGGGTGGAAGATCTCGGTAAGGATGATTTGCATTCTGAACCGACGATAGAGATCGTAAGTGGTGATACCTTGGATATTGTAGGGTTCACTCTTGCGCATGAGCTGGCTACGACTGAAGGGTATTGTATGATACGGCTCTCCTCCATATCATTCGTTCCGCGAATGGAGAGGATATGGATGTATGGATTCCTTGTAAACCATCGGAATTGAGGTATCGGTGTGTTGTCTATCATTTGGAAGAGTGAACGTTTTAGCCAAGCTCCGGCAGTAGATAATACCCGGAGCTTGACAATATCATTATCACTGCAACATCTGCATCAACTTATCCAACTTCGGAGCCATGATGATCTCCGTACGGCGGTTCTTGCTACGTCCATCGGCGGTTTCGTTATCAGCGACCGGCATAAACTCCCCACGACCACAAGGTTGTATCTGTAGCGGATTCACCCCGTAATCTTTGGTAAGGATACGCACTACGGAGGTCGCACGGATCACGCTTAGATCCCAATTATCCTTGAATTGGGCGGTATTGATCGGCTTGCTGTCCGTATGGCCCTCTATATAAACGTCTATATCGTTTTGCTTATTCAACACCTCGGCCAACTTAGCCAACGCTTCCTTGCCTCGTTTATCGACCTTTGCGCTACCCGATTGGAACAGAAGCTTATCCGACATGGCTACATATACTTTACCATTCTTCTCGGTTACGGTCAGCTCGTCGCTGTTGAAACCCAGCAAAGCGTCTTTCACGCTACTCAACAGATTCTGTACCTTTGCGTTCTGTGCGTTCATCATATCCTGTAGCTCGTTGATGGTACGCTCACGCTCGTCCAGCTCACTCATCTTTTGCTGTAACAAGGCATTCAGTTTGTCCTGCTCACCCATATTGGTATTCAACATGGTCTGGTAATTACGGATATCACGCCCCATTGTGGTCGTATCCCTTATCAAGGCGGCGATCCGGTTGTTGAGCGCGTCGTTATCGTCCTTGCATTTAATCAATTCCTCCTTCAAGGCGTCGCCACGTCCGATCGCCTCCAACCGGCCGTTCTCGGCAAGGAGGTATTTCTTTTTACTCACGCACGAAGAACATAAAAGGAGTGCGGAGACCGAGATAAATAACAATCTTTTCATTTTACGCATAAAATTTCGTGCAATGTAATATTTATTACAATTTCCCGCACGCAAGTTTAGGATATTTGTGTCTCATAAACCAATATTAAAGAATCATTTTTCCCTCTTTATTCGTGAAAAAGGTAAAAAGCGTACATTTGTGCCCAAACAAATAACTCCGGTGTATGGGCAAAGTTTTAATTATTGACGACGAGAAGCAGATTTTAGGTTTACTTTCACGCATTATCGGTTTGGAGGGATACGAGGTTTTACAGGCTGCTACTTGTAAGGCGGGGCTGAGGCAGATGGAGCAACATTCGCCGGAGGTGGTGTTGTGCGATGTGTTCTTGCCGGATGGTAATGGCGTGGATTTGGTGTCGGACTTAAAGAAACTTCGCCCTCTATCCGAGATCATCCTACTTACTGCGCATGGTAATATTCCGGATGGCGTACAGGCAATCAAGAATGGAGCCTTCGATTATATCACGAAAGGGGATGATAATAATAAGATCATTCCTCTGGTAGCCAAAGCGATGGAGAAAGCTTCTGCCGCTTATCAGCAGCAAAAGAAGGAAGCTACGTCCGTTGGGAGGCAATATTCGTTTGATACGATTGTCGGTAAATCGCCCGCTATCTAAGCGGCGATAGCGTTGGCTCAGAAAGTCTCGGCTACGGAAGTTCCAGTTCTGTTGACTGGTGAGACCGGTACGGGAAAAGAGGTCTTTGCTCAATCCATCCATCAACATAGTTCCCGGAAAGGGAAGTCTTTTGTCGCTATCAATTGTTCCTCTTTTAGTCGGGATTTATTGGAAAGCGAGATGTTCGGTCATAAAGCGGGGGCTTTTACCGGTGCTTTGAAAGAGACAAAAGGCTTGTTTGAGGAAGCTTCCGGAGGTACGATCTTCTTGGATGAGATCGGGGAAATGGCTTTCGACTTGCAAGCGAAATTGCTCCGTATCCTTGAGACCGGGGAGTTTATCAAGATCGGCGATACGAAACCTACGAAAGTGGATGTACGCATTATTGCCGCTACCAACCGTGATTTAGAGAAAGAGATCGAGCAAGGGCATTTCCGGGAAGATCTATTTTATCGGCTTTCCGTTTTCCAGATCCATCTTCCCGCGCTTCGTGAACGGGTCGAGGATATCCCTCTCCATATAAAAGCCTTTGTTTCCGCTTTTTCCTCCAAGATGGGAAAGAATATCCGAACAATTTCGCCCGAATATATAGATGCCCTGAAAAAACGAGCTTGGAAAGGTAACGTACGTGAGTTGCGTAATGCAATTGAGCGTAGCCTAATTATTGCCGATGGAGATACCTTAATCTTGGATGCCCTCCCTTTGAATATGCAAACCTCCTCTGCGGCGAGTACGGAATCTTATAGCGGTTTTGACCTGAGTGGCGTAGAGAAAATGCATATCCAAAAAGTGCTCAAATACACAAATGGCAATAAAGCCGAAACTTCCCGCCTTCTAGGTATAGGCCTCACTACTCTTTATCGGAAGATTGAGGAGTATGGGCTTTAGTTTCATATTCTGCATTTATGTATACCCGAAAGCATCTTGAAGATATGCAAGGAGAAACGGACATTGCTAAATAGTTTATCTTTGCTGAACGTAAACTTAATAATAATCGCTTAAAATACATCACCTATGAGTCTGAAGATTAAAACAAAACTAAGATACGGAATCGGGCTGCTGTTTGCCATGATCGTTTTGCTGGGAGGTCTATCGGTAAAGAACATCTCCGATATGTCTGCCGACACAAGGAACATATTGGCCGATAATTATAATTCTTTACTCTATTCACGCCGGATGCTGGATGCGCTGGAAAGAATCGATAGCGATCCTTCGGCTCAAGCCGATTTCGAGAAAAACCTAGGGCTACAGAAAAAGAATATCACGGAGGTCGATGAGAACGTGGCCACCTCACATCTAGTCGCTCAATACGAGCAATTGGCGAAAGAGCGTAATGAGGAGAATATCCGTCGTGTACGTCTCGCCTTAAATCAAGTCATGAGTTTGAATATGGCTTCTATCTACAGGAAAAGCCAAGTGGCGGAGTCTACGTCTCAAAAGGCTTTATTTTGGATTTGGGGGATTGGCCTCTCTTGTATGGTGGTCGCTTTCGCTTTTTTAATACGTTTCCCCCGTTCGATAAATACCCCTATCCGTATGTTGATGGACGGTATCATGGAGATCGCTAACCATAATTACGAGAAACGCTTGGATCTCGCTAAATATGATGAATTCGAGGGGGTTGCGAAATCGTTTAACCGGATGGCGGAACGGCTTACGGAATACCGGAAAAGTACGTTGGCGGATATTATCCAAGGAAAGAAATATATAGAGGCTATCGTGAATAGTATCACGGAGCCAATCATAGGCTTGGATCGGGATCGTAAGATTCTTTTCGCCAATAACGAGGCTTTGACGATCTTGAATCTCAAGCGGGAAAACGTGATCGGAAAGTCTGCCTCGGAATTATCCTTACGGAACGATTTGCTTCGCAGGTTAGTTCGGGAACTGATCCAGCCGAGCGAGAAAAAAGAGCCGCTTAAAATTTACGCAGATAATAAGGAAAGTTATTTTCAAGTGCAATATATACCGATCCGTGTGTTGGAGAATGGCGAGGCGGAGGTGTATGTGGGCGACGTGATCTTATTGAAGAACATCACGGAGTTTAAGGAGTTGGATTCCGCTAAGACCACTTTTATCTCGACGATCTCCCATGAATTGAAAACTCCGATATCGGCGATCATGATGAGCCTGAAATTGTTGGAGGATGCCCGTGTGGGAGCCATGAACGACGAGCAAAAAGCACTGGCGGAAAGTATCAAGGATAGTAGTAATCGATTACTGGAAATAACCAGTGAGCTATTGAAAATGACGCAGGTGGAGACCGGCAAGCTACAATTGAATCCGAAAATAACCAAACCGATCGAATTGATCGAGTATGCGATAAAGGCGAACCAAGTGCAAGCTGATCGCTTCAATTGCCATATAGAGGTGGAATACCCGGAGAAGATTTCCAAGCTTTTCGTGGATAGCGAGAAAATCGCGTGGGTCTTGACGAATCTATTATCGAACGCAATTCATTATACCCCGGAGAATGGCCGTATCATAATCGGTGCCCGCCAGCAAGATCATAGCGTGGAGATCTATGTGCAAGATTTCGGTAAGGGTATTGATCCCCGATATCATCAAAGTATATTCGATCGCTATTTCCGTGTGCCGGGAACGAAGGTACAAGGGAGTGGTCTAGGGCTGGCTATCAGTAAAGACTTCGTGGAAGCTCATGGAGGAACACTTTCTGTTGATAGCGCAGTTGGAAAAGGAAGTACTTTTGTTATAAAATTCAATGTATAAGAGGGTAAAAAAAGAGGGTGTTAATTACCCTCTTTTATAATATCGCTTCCTCCGGAAGTGGATGTATCCGATCTTGCCGAACCTTTGTAATGTACATCACTACCTCCGCTTGCCGAAGCCTTGATATAATCGGTTACGTGCGTATAAATATCGGAGCCACCACTGGCGGAACATTCCAACTGGTTTAAGATAAGATCATAAGCCTTGATATCCGAGCCACCTGAGGCGGAATATTCGCCGTTCTCCGCTTTTCCCGTAAGCTTGAGATCGCTACCTCCGCTGGCACGGCCTCGTATTATTCGGGTAGTAAGATCGTTGATGATGATATCGCTACCGCTGGTCGCCTCAATTATGCAATTAGATACGTTGACCGGTTTCTCCATTTTCACGTCGCTACCCCTTGTCGCTATAATTTCCAGATCATCTCCGGATAAAGCGCTTCTCAGGACAAAATCCATACAACCGGACATCTGGATTTTTTCCAGCTTCTTGGAAGTGCCCTCTATTTTAAATCGGGTAGGGCTTAATTGTGTACCATTCTCTGTGGAGATTGAAAGTTCTTCGTTTTTTACTTGAACGTTTATATAAGGATATAAGTTCTCGTCGATCGTGATTCGTAAGGACGCTGATTCTCCTTGCGTATACCCGAAAACGTACGACGGATTTCCCCCACGGCTGAATAGGCTGAACCAACTGTCGCTATAACCCATGGCGGTTGAGCCGACTTTTATCGCTGAATAGTCTCTGACGGAGATTTCTTTCGTGATAATATCCCCATTCCCTTTTACTTTCTTCGCCTCGATAGGCATTGCGCAAAAAGCGATCAACGCAAATAAGGCCATCATTCTTGTTCTCATATGAAGTGCAATTAATTTATACTCTTTTCTTATAAGACGAATGGATTTGAAAAAACGTTACATCTAAAATGAAAAAAAAGAAGCTATCATTGACTTTTTTTGTGATAGCTTCTTTTTCTTACCCTAATGACAGGGAGGTAGATTAATTACTTTTAGGTTTTTCAACCATATGTTCTACTCTGTCTTTGACGTATTCGACTTGATTTTTACCCGTGTCTACCACGTCCTTTACTTTTTTCTTTACCTTATCTGTAAGACCGTGGAGTTCGTTCTCCAGACATTCGAACTGTCCTTGATCTTCCATCCTGCGAAGTACGTAACCAACAACTACACCTACGGCTAAACCGAATAATACATTTTTCATAACTACTACTTTTTATGAGTTAAAACATTATTTTTTGTAATTATGAAACAGCAAGTCAACCGATAAGGTTGGTGTTTATTTGTTATTTTTCAGTAAATCCCTAATCTCGGTAAGTAATTGGATATCCGCAGGGGGAGCGACCGGAGCTTTCGGGGCTTCTTCCTTCTTCTTGCTTAAAGCATTAACGCCTTTGACAAGTAAAAAGACGGCGAAAGCTATGATTATGAAATCCAGTGTCACTTGTATGAAATTTCCGTAGTTAATGGAGACCGCCGGAGAGATCACCTTGTCTCCCTCCATTACGGCGTGCTTCAAGGTGATTTTTAAATCCGTGAAATTGACGCCACCTACAAGTAAACCTACCGCCGGCATGATCAGATCCGCTACGATAGAAGATACGATCTTTCCAAAGGCACCACCGATAATGATACCTACCGCCATGTCCACTACGTTACCTCGCATGGCGAACTGCTTAAACTCTTGTAATATTTTTTTCATAAAACAACGCTTTTTATATTATAACAACAAAATTAGCCATAAGTTGAATATTTTCAATGCTTATAGCGAAATTTGAAGAAATTATTTTTGATTTTCATGTTTTTGTTTGACCCATTTGAGCATTGATGTGTTATATCCTCTTTCTTTGGCCTTAGTCAATAAAAAGAGAATAGCCTCTTCTGGGAGTGTAGGCGTACGACTAAGTAGCCATAAATAGTCTGAGGTATTACTGCCTACGAGAGCGTATGAGTAATTATCCTCGTCAATTTCCATAATGTTGTACTCGGCGTAGAACCGCATAAAGAAACACACTTTTAATTTACTAGGACACGTAGGATCTGTTATTTTGGCTATACCTTTCGCTCGTTTGAAGGAACCGGAAAAATTACCCCAATATCCGCTGTTAACAACTTCTATATCTCCATTCGGGAGAAATGAGTATTCCACGGTAGCCCCTACGAGATTATGCTCAAAGCGATGATCAAAGCGTGCTATTTCAAACCATTTCCCCATATAGCGGTGTAAATCCAAAGTCTGGACGGTTTCTTTGTTTATAATGTGTTGAGTGCAAGATAAATTACACTGCATTATAAGACAGATGAGGCCTATTAGTTTAAATCGCATAGGTTTTTATTTTTATCCCATAATAAACATAGAGAGCCTCTAAAAAGTTTGAAAACGTTCATATTTTTTAGTTTTTATTTTTTCGACAACCTATGCTTTAACTTTTAATTTGAAATTTCGACCCTGTCTGAAGTGAGAAATTCGTAGTTGTGGCATTTCCGGACGATGGATTTTGATCCACGTTTTTATATGTTTTTTTGTATTGAAAATTTCATAGTTATGATTTGGGAAAGTCATAACTATGAAATAAAAAGTCATAACTATGAAATAAAAAGTCATAACTATGAAATAAATGACTCTTTACTGTGAAAAGAATATATGAAGATGTTTTAATTGTAAATGCTTGTTTGTGAATTAGTAATCGTCAAGATGTCTAACTTTGCGTCTTTGTTTTTCAGTTGGAATTTAAAATAGAGAGATATGGATGAGAAAGATTTGGTGGAAGGGATGCGAGAGTATATAAGTCTGTTACAAAAGGAAGGACGGTATTCCTCGGCGAAAAGTTATCAGGATGCGATGAACTCTTTTATACGGTATAGCGGGACGGATCGTATCCCATATACATATATAAATAAGGATACTCTTCGCCGGTATGAGGCTTATTTGTTGGAGAAAGGCTGCATGCGTAATACGGTCTCCACGTATATCCGCCGTTTGCGTTGTATCTATAACAAGGCGGTGGAGAATGGCGAGGCGGCGTTTATCCCCTCTTTATTCAAGGGGGTTTTTACGGGTGTGGAAAGCCAGCGCAAGAAATCCTTGCCTCTGGGTGATTTGAATCGCCTGATGACTGTCCCGGTAAAAGGAGAGAAGTTGAGGAAGACACAGCTGACGCTTTGCTTGATGTTTCAATATGGGGGGATGTCGTTCGTTGATTTCGCCCATTTGAATAGGGGTAATATCAAGAACGGCATATTGGATTACAATCGCCAGAAGACCGGGACCTCTATGCGGTTGGAGGTCTTGGATACGGCGGAGGCTATGTATAAGGAGCTGGCAGGTGAGAGGGGTGGAGGCTCCGGCTATTTATTTCCCTTTTTAAGTGGGACGAAGAACGGCCATGAGGAATATCTCGAATACAATGCGGCCTTGTCCCGGTTTAACCGGAACTTGAAGACGTTGAAGGAGGTTGCGGGAATAGCCTCGGATGTGACTTCTTACACGATCCGTCATTCCTTCGCCATGGCATTGAAGGAACAAAATGTCCCCATTGAGATGATCAGCGAGTTATTGGGGCATAAGTCCATCAAGACAACCCAGATTTATCTAAGAAGTTTCTCCTTGGAGAAAATGACGGTGGTAAATAAGTCTTGCTTTGAGAATGTATATAATTATATGCCAGAGGTGGTGTGAGGCTACTTGGGGAGTAGCGTTCATTTCACGGTGCAAATGTAGCAAAAAATAGCAAATAACAAGCAATCATTAGTTTTAGTTTGTGCTCCGACCTTGATTCTCCTTAAATCTTCGTTCTTATTCCTAGTGCATAGACATGGCAATAGAGACGAAATGATCTCGTATTTCCTACATCATCACGTCCCTCCTAAAAATCGAACATACATTCCTGTAGAGACGGGGCGTGCCCCGTCTCATCCCCTCCAAATGGTAACTTAAAGATACTATCAGACAGTGGGAGACGGGGCACGCCCCGTCTCTACAACCGGGTGATAACCGTTCTCGCACCTTTAGGCTACTCCCCAAGTAGCCTAAGATTTCAAGAGATGGTAATTTTCAGTAATGCCATATTTGAAAATATAAAACGCTGTTTATCAAGATGATATAAATGATTCTTGGTAGGGCTCTGAATTGCCGTGGGGTCTGTTTTCGGGCCACGGGATAACCACTAGAAAAGATAATCATAGAGATGGAAATATTGACAGGCAAGTGCTCGGATAGGTTCATGGCGCATGTTCTGAAGCGACGTGACCAGGAGGCCGTCCGCTGGTACGTGCTCACGCTCCCTACCGCCGGTGGCGGGCGTGACAGGATCAGCCCCTCGAAGGGGCTGGACGCTGAGCTTTCCCGCCGTGAGCGTCGTGGGGAGGCCTTGTTCGAGTATTTCTCCCCCTCGTATGTGGAGGCGAGGAAGGTGGGCGGCAAGATGGTCAACACGAAACGGCCCCTGCTGTACAACTACGTGTTCGTCCACGCCTCGGAGGACGAGATCTTCCGCCTGAAGCGTACGCTTCCCCTGTATAATTTCCTCCCCCGGGTTTCCTCCGGCGGGCGGTCTTATTTCCCCTACCTCTCGGATCGTGAGATGGAGACCTTGCGTTGGGTCGCGGCTTCTTACTCCAACGAGCTTCCCGTATACGTGCCAGATAGCGGCCGCTTGTTGAAAGGCGACCGTGTGCGTATCACCTCCGGCCCTTTTGCCGACATGGAGGCTGAGGTGGTGGTGCAGCCGGGCGGTGGGCATAAGGACGTGATGGTGCGTATCCTCGACTGTCTGTGGGTCCCCTTGTTCGAGGTGAGAGCGGGGGAGTACGAGTTGATCGAGCTGAACACGGGGGGCAAGCACGTGTATACCCATTTGGACAACGACCGTCTGTCGGAGGGCTTGCACGATGCCTTGGGCCGTTACCATGCCTCTGGCGTGGTAGTGGATGAGGATGCCCGTCTGGCCCGTGAGGTCCTGCGTGGCTACGCCTCTCTCCGTGGTGAGACCGACGTGATCCGTTGCAAGCTTTACTCTTTGCTCCTTCCTGCCTATCTGCTTTTGGGCGAGTCGGATGAGTTCGATCGTTTGCTCTCCACGATGCGCAGCATGCTCCCGGTGATAAAAGCGGGGCAATCCCGTGCCTTGTTGCTGGTCACGCTGTACGGCTGTACGGACAGCAGCCTCTACCAACGCATGGCGCACGAGGTGGTTGACCCGTGGCTGGACGAGCCTTCTCCCAAGAAAAGTAAGTCTGTGTTGATACGTCGTCTACGTGATTACGACGGTTGGCTGAAACATAATGAATAAGGAATAATTCAAAATTCATACATCATAAATCATAATTCAAGACATGTCTTCCCTTCCTTCGGGCATCCGTTTGATGAACCTGTTGCGTGACCATTTGACAGAGATCATGGATCGTGAGCGTGCGAACCTGAACTCAATACACCTGTATTGTACGGGATCTTACTGGGTGTCGTTCGAGCGTTCTGCCTATCAGTTGCGTCGTGTGTTTCCGGATAGCGAGACTACGCCGCTGCGCCTGTTCGCTTATCCGTTCCCGATCGTGATGGTGTCCGTTACGGATCGCTCACTCCGTTTGTACGCCCGTAAACATATCTTGAGGAGGGACGAGACGGATTACAAGCTATTGACCGTCCCCGGGCTTCCCATGGCGGATTACCATGTATGGCACGCTGGCGAGGTGGAAGGCTTGCCCCAGCTGACATGAACTCCAAATATGAAGCGCTGGAAAAGTAATAAACTCAATTATGGTATAATGATTTTGATTGATGGTTGGCAATTAGCATGAAATTTCGTATACTTACTCTAGAGGAAAAATAATTGTCATAAATTAATGAAAGCGGACGTGCTAAATTCGATAAAAGAGACCTTACGTAAGGTGATCTTGATTTCCATCTGAAAGGCACTCATAAGGAAATGCCGTCCGATGAGATGGGCAATGGGGCGATAGACACCCATGAGCAATCTTAGGTGACTTGCGCCACTAACCTAAGATATTTTACCAACGCACCTAAGATACATGGTGGATGAACCTAGGATATTTTTTTAGTCAAAACAAATGCTTTGGGTCTGTTACGGATCTGAAGTGACTACTTATATACAATAATCATTATGTCAGAGGAAATCAAAATTGCTGTAGCTGGAACCGGTTATGTCGGGTTGAGTATTGCTACGCTGTTGGCACAGCATCATCCGGTCACTGCGGTTGACGTTATACCGGAGAAGGTGGAGACGCTAAACCGGAAGCAATCTCCTATTCAGGATGAGTATATCGAAAAATACCTAAAGGAGAAGGAGTTGAACTTGACGGCTACGCTTGATGGAGCGTCCGCTTATCGTGATGCCGATTTCATCGTTATTGCGGCTCCTACCAATTATGATCCGGTGAAGAACTATTTTGATACGCACCATATTGAGGATGTGATCGATCTGGTATTGAGTGTTAATCCAAGGGCGGTGATGGTGATCAAGTCGACCATTCCGGTCGGATATTGCCGGAGTCTTTATCTGAGATACGCCCAAAAGGGTATTGAGCGACTCAATCTGCTGTTTTCTCCGGAGTTTTTGCGTGAGAGCAAGGCGCTTTATGACAATCTTTATCCCAGCCGTATAATCGTTGGTTATCCCAAATTGCTAAGCGATGAGCAATTCAATGCGGAGAATGAGGCGATCGAGAGGATTGCGGATATTCCGGGTTTGGAGAAGGCTGCCCACACGTTCGCCGCCCTGCTTCAAGAAGGTGCCATTAAACAGGATATTCCGGCGCTATTCATGGGAATGAAGGAGGCCGAGGCCGTGAAGTTGTTTGCTAATACCTATCTGGCTTTGCGTGTAAGTTATTTTAACGAGTTGGACACCTATGCAGAAGTGAAAGGTTTGGATTCGAGTGCCATCATCAAGGGCGTGGGGCTGGATCCTCGTATTGGCACGCATTATAACAACCCCAGCTTTGGTTATGGGGGCTACTGTCTGCCGAAGGACACCAAGCAGTTGCTCGCCAATTATCAGGATGTTCCCCAGAATATGATGACCGCGATCGTGGAGAGCAATCATACCCGTAAGGATTTCATTGCGGACCAGGTGTTGCGCAAGGCCGGCTACTACGATTATAGCGAGAGGAACATTTTCCGGTGCTCCGAAGAGCGAGAATGCGTCGTGGGGGTATACCGTTTGACGATGAAATCGAACAGTGACAATTTTCGCCAGTCCTCTATTCAAGGCGTGATGAAACGTATCAAGGCGAAAGGGGTCAAGGTGATCGTCTATGAGCCTGCATTGAAAGACGGGAGTTCTTTCTTCGGCAGTGCCGTGGTGAATGATCTCGCCCGTTTCAAGGAGATGAGCCACGCCATCATAGCCAATCGTTATGATGATTGTCTGGACGATGTGTTGGGAAAGGTCTATACGAGGGATATCTTCGGTAGGGATTGAATCTTTAGATGATGGCTTTACAAGAGAGGCTGGGAAGGAATAAGACCATACTGGCTAATTTTTCCTATCTGAGTTTGCTGCAGGTATTCGCTATTCTATTTCCATTGCTTACCTATCCTTACTTGCTTCGGGTTATAGGCTTGGAATTGTATGGCGTGATCATATTCGCTCAATCTATAATAAACTATGTATCGCTGGTGATCAACTTCGGGTTCAATATGTCCGGAGCGAGGAACGTGGCGACTTACAAGCAGGATAGGGCAAGATTATCCCGGATCGTCACATCCATTTATTGGTGTAAGTTCATTTTATGGCTTGTTTGCCTAGTCCTGTATTTATCGGTCATCAGTATGGTTCCGTTCTTTGAGGATCATTATTGGGTGTATATTCTTTCTTTTCTGTTGACATTCAACGAGCTTATGTTGCCCATCTGGTTCTTTCAAGGGATTGAGAAAATGAAATATATCACATTCGTAAACCTGTCTGCCCGCCTGTTGTTTGTGGTTGCCATATTCTTGTTTGTCCATCGGCAAGAGGATTATTTGCTGGTTCCCTTGTTAAACGGGATCGGAGCTATACTGGCTGGTTGTCTCTCTTTATATATCTTGTTGGGAAAAGAGAGAGTAAGGTTTTCTTTGATACCGGTAAGGGAATTGCGATCGACCTATAAAGAGAGCTTGCCCTTATTTGTTTCGATCCTGTCCACACAGATTTATGTGAACGTTAATAAATTGGTGATCGGTTCTTTTCTGGGGATGTTGGAGGTTTCCATTTATGATATGGCGGATAAGGTGCTTCTTTTGATGAAACTCCCAGCCTCCATGATAGCGCAAGCCGTTTTCCCGAAGATCTCCCGTGAACAGAATATTCGTTTTATCAATCATGTGATGTTCTTATCGGTAGGGATCGCTTTACTTTTCTACATTAGTATGTTCTTCGGTAGTGACTGGTTGGTGTATCTTCTCGCCGGAGAACACATAGAAGAGGCTTCTGTCATTATGCGATTGCTGGGAATCTCCGCAATCTTGACATCTATCAATGGTTTCTTTGGAGGAAATCGTTTGGTCCCGCTAGGTTATTCGTTTGTGTATATGAGAGTGATGGTTGGTAATTGTCTGTTTTTCCTAACGGCTATAGGCTTGTTGTGGCTGACAGAAAGTATAACCATGTATACGGTTACAGTGATGGTTGTAGGGGTGGAAGTGTTTTGCTTTGTGTCGTTGGTTTATAGGAACTGGCAGTTAGGGTTGTTGGGGGTGAAAAGATAAGGTTGATTTGAGAGATACTTGATGTGGGAAAGATGGAGTGGAATGAAATATGATTAAATATACGGTTTGTTGAAATGTGTGATAAGAAAGATAATTCTATAGAATAATCTTGTTGTTGTAGCATTGTTTTATGCTGTTGCTTGAAAACCGTAGAAATACATAAATATACTCTAATAATTGGTTTATGCAGATGTGTGTAGTTGTGATTTTGTTATTTGTTTTAATGCCTTTTATGTCTTTTTATTTTGTAATTGCTGAAGTGTATAATAAGAGGAAATATTCATATTATTTATTGTTTGTTTTGATGGGCTTGTTTTCTATGTATTATTTCCCCTATCAAGATCAATATAGATATATGGAGGGGTATTTGTTCCTTCAAGATAAAAACTTTAGTGATGTTTTTATTTATGATAATATTGTATTGTATTTTCTGAATTTATTTGATATATTTATGTTTGTATTTTCTAAGACAGGTATTAGCTATGAGATATTTAGATTTATAATCGTTGTTTTATCATATATGCTGGTTTTTGTTACAGTTAAAAAGACGTTGAAAAAAATGAATTGTAATAGTGATATTTGTTTTTTGTCTTTTTTAGTTATTTTCTTTTCTGTTCCATATTTTATTATATGTTCCGGGTTTAGAACAGGATTTGGTGCTTGCATTTTATCTGTTGGAGTATATTGTTTATATAGTTTAAAAAAGAGAATAGGATTGTTACTTGTTCTTGTTTCTTGTTTGATTCATTATATGTATTTTATCTATTTTGGATTGATATTATTTTCTTTCTGTGTTGGCAGATTGACGAAAGTTAAAATTGTGTTTTTCTTGATTATAGCATTGTTCTTGCAATGTTTATTGCTTAAAATTAGTGGAAGTCTAGATTTTGAATATTTATCGTTAATAGGGAATGGCGATTATTCTGATTATGTTCAAGGAGAATGGGGACTTAATTATGGATGGAATGCAAAAAAAATTATTTCTATCATGGCGATGTCTTGTTTTCCTTTAATTGTACAAGTATTCTTTTTTAGAAAAATGATTAATGATAGTGGTTTTAGTAAACTTATCTTTTTGAATGTTTTGTTTTATATTATAATCTCTCCATATAGAATTCTTTTGTCAAGATATAGTTGGTCCCTTATTTTATTGATAAATATATATATACTTTATCATATATATGAGTATTGTCGAATGAGAAAAATGATGCTTTTGATTATTTTGACAACATTGATTATTTCTTTTTCTGCTTCTTGGAGAGTGAATCGTTTTTCTATGCCGTTTAGTCGCCAAGAAGAACTTTTATATAAACCATTACCATTGTTGCTGATGAATAGTTATAGTTTGAAAGAAGCATCTATTTATCTTTCAGTCGATGGTGAATTTAGATAGCCTATTTATGAATGATTTGGTTTCAATAATAGTACCAGTTTATAATTCTAGTCCTTATTTGAAGGATATGTTATGTTGTATTGTGTCACAAACATATCAAAATTGGGAATTGATATTAGTGGATGATCATTCTAGTGATGATTCATTGGAAATAATTAAAGAATTTCAGAAAAATGATGATAGGATAAAGTTATATATAAGAAACAGATTGCCTAAGGGAGCTCAGACTTGTAGAAATATTGGCTTTGATTATTCAGTAGGAGATTTTATCATTTTTTTTGATTCTGATGATTTAGTTGAAAGTTTTTGTTTGGAGCAAAGAGTTTCTTATCTGAATCTATATAAAGACTGCGATTTTTTGACGTTTCCTGCAATCGGTTTTGTGAGAAGAAAATACGACTTGAATTCGTTTATAAATGGTGTAGATAGGCATGTAGATACTCTGTCTTTATTCCTGTCGAGGAGAATTCCGTTTGTTGTTTGGAATAATATTTATAGAAGAAAAAGTATAATAAATCTGAGTTTGTTTTGGGATGAGGAGATCTTATCTTTTCAAGATTCGGATTATAATATTCAATCTATTTTAAAAGGATCTAAAATGAAATTTATTGATGCTCCTGTTGATTATTATTGGAGAATGGGGGGTAATCAAAAATCTATTCATAAACAAATAAATAAGAGTTTAGATCATTTATATTCTCATTGTCGTTTTTTTAAAAAGATGTCATCTGTTCCTACTCTTTGCAATACGGATAAATATGATTTCTATATATTAAATTACGCTTTGTATTTTATAAAACTAAGTGCTATATATAATTCTAGTGAATGTTTTGATAATATAGTTGATAATGAATTGATAAGATCTAATAAATTTTTCTATTTTAGATTGCAATTTGTAAGATCTATCTTGTTGAATAAGATACATAATATATATGTTTGTAAAATCATTTTTTTATTATTTTTTCCTGTAAGGCAAATTTCTAATTTTATATATCGAATCTTATTTGAATATGAGAGTATGAGAATTTTAAAAAGTAGAATCTAATGCTTCTTACTTATTCTTTTGACATTTTTGATACCTGCCTCGTCCGGAAATGTGGATCTTCGGATAATATCTTTTGTATATGGGCTGATCGTGCGTTGGGGAAGGTTGATAGATCTTATCTGAAAGATTTGATTAATTCCCGTTTAAACGCAGAGAAAACTGCGCGGAGAAATTCCGGCAAGGAGGATGTCTCCTTGGATGATATATACCGTAATCTTAGCTTGGAATCTTTCCCGAATTTGTCGAAACCAGCTCTTAAGTGGTTGGAACTGGAGGTGGAGCGTGAGAATTTATCTCCAGTGCGGCAAGCTTTGGATCTGATTCGGAACTATCGGAAAAAGGGTAAGCGGATATTGTTCATATCGGATATGTATTTGCCTTCCGATTTCCTGAAATCTCAATTGCGGAGATTTGGTTTCTGGGAAGAGGAGGATCGTATATATGTATCCGGAGAGATCGGCTTAACAAAGCATTCTGGGAATTTATTCCGGTATATTCAAAGAGAAGAGAGGATATTGAGATGTTCATGGATACATGTAGGGGATAATACATATAGCGATTATTATGTACCTAAGTCTATGTTTATACGGTCAAGGAGGATTTATCATCCTTATACCTCTTTCGAGAATCTGTGGCAGAATGATATGTGGTCTCCCTATAAGAAATTCTTGCCTTCTTATTTGTCGGGATTGGCTCGGGCTTATCGATTGTCCCTTCCCGCTTCGGATCGTTTGGCTTTTTTCGTGGACGTGTTGTTGGTTCCTTATTTCTTGTTTGTGTATAAGGTTTTGCGTGATGCCAAGGATAGAGGCGTGGACAATCTGTTTTTTTTGGCTAGGGATAGCTTCGTTTGGTATCGGATGGCGTTGAGGCTGCGCCATTTGTTTTTGGGGATGAATTTTCATTATCTCTATATATCGAGAAAGGCCGTTTTTGTTTCTTGCTTGTATGACTTGTCGGACTATGAGCTTGAGTTGGTCTTTTCTGATACGATAGGCTATACTCCTCGGCAGTTGCTTTCCTCGTTGGCCTTGGAGGAGGACGAGATGCTGCAGGCCTTTTGTGCGGATGAGTTGGATGAGCCTTTGGATTCGGGAAAGCGAGTGCGGTTTTATGACAGGATAAGGTCTTCTTCCCTAGCCAAGATTTTATTGGAGAAGTCCGGGGAGGCTAGGCGCCTGCTATTATCCTATTTGCGGCAGGAGGGGTTCTTGGGCAGCGAAAAGCCGGGGATCGTGGATATCGGCTGGAAGGGCAATACGAACCGTGTGCTTAACTATATATTGCGTCGGGAGGAAGACACGAACGCTTACTTGTCGTTTTTCCTGGGGGTGAAAGAGACCCGCCATCCGATCGCGAGCATAGGGGATTATGAGGCGGGATATTATTTCGAGGATTATCTTGATGAGCCGGAGTATGCCTATAACTTGTTTGCCTTGGTATATGTATTGGAGAATTATTTCTCGGCCTCGGACGATACCACGCTGTCGAGGTATCGAGAGGAGGATGGGACGATATATCCCGAATTCTCGCCCGGTATCATCTCTGACGCTTCTAAGGAGAAAAATCAATATATCTTGCGTTTGACGGAGGGTTTCCTGGATCTCATAATGGAGTCCGGTTTATTGCGATACGATCCCTCCTCTCTCTTCGGAGACGTAGGGGTGCCCACCTTGCTCCGTTTGGCTTCCCGCCCGTCGATGGCGGAGCTGCGGGTCTTGAGGGAGCTTACCTTCAATGATATTTATGTAGGTGACAGGAAGGTCGTTCTGAAGATGTATCCATGGACTATCTGCGACTATGTGCTCAAGAAGCTGAAAAACAGGAAAAACGATAAGTATATATTCACATGGTTTGACGCCTCGATTATTTATACCTATGGATTCCTGTCCGGGCCTATATTGAAGTTAAAGAAAAATATATTATCAGATTCATTGATTCATTTATTAATCAAAAAGGTAATTTCATTATGGAAATAAAAGAGTTCATTCAAAATTTCGCCGATCAGTTCGATGATACTGATGCAAGCGTGTTTACTTCGGAAACGAAGTTCAAGGAGTTGGAAGAGTGGTCCTCGTTGACGGCCTTGTCCGTGATCGCCATGATAGATGAGGAGTATGACGTGAAGATCAAGGGTGACGATGTGCGTAATTCGCAAACGGTCAATGATCTTTACGAAATCGTTAAATCCCGTCTCTGATGGCTTTTCTGGAATTCAAGAATGTACGGATCTCCGGTATCTCAGCTGGAGTTCCGAAACATATCGAGTACAATAAGGATTATCCCTATTTTGAGGCAGGTGAGGCGGAGAAATACATCGCCTCCACCTCCGTTAGGGAGAGGCGTATCGCTGATCCCGGGGTTTGTTCCTCTGATCTTTGCTATTCGGCTGCGGAACGTCTTATAGAAGACCTAGGTTGGGATAAATCGGAGATCGAGTGTTTGTTGTTTGTGTCTCAAACAGCGGATTATATCTTGCCGGCTACGGCTTGCATCTTGCAGGAACGTTTGGGATTACCTGAGAGTTGTTACGCCATGGATATATCCTTGGGCTGCTCTGGTTGGGTTTATGGTTTGAGCGTGATCACTTCCCTATTGTCTACAGGACAAATAAAGAAAGGCTTGCTTCTTTCCGGGGAGATCTGTCATTTGCAATCCTCACCATTGGATAAGAGTGCCTATCCCTTGTTTGGGGATGCCGGAACCGCCACGGCTTTAGAGTATCAAGTAGGATATGAGCCTGTCCGTTTTTATTTTTCTACAGATGGAAGTGGGTATGAGGCTATCATTATCCGTGATGGGGGTTATAGACATCCTTTTGATAACCAATCATTGGATGTTTATACGACTCCAGAAGGATTACGAAGGACACGTTTAAACACGGAGATGGATGGCATGAGCGTTTTCTCGTTCGGGATAACGAAGGCTCCTCAAAGTTTTAACCTGTTGATGGAGCGCTTCTCGTTGGATCGAGAGTCCTTGGATTATTTTGTGATGCACCAAGCTAATTATTTCATGAATAATAAGATCCGGAAGAAATTAAAATTACCGGAGGAGAAAGTGCCTTACTCCATGCCTCTTTTTGGCAATACGAGTAGTGCCTCCATACCTTTGACGTTGGTGACAGCCTGTTCGTTGAGAACACGGAGGAGTAAGATCGCAGTTTGTGGTTTCGGGGTTGGTCTGTCTTGGGGAACCGGTTATTTCGAGTTGGATGAGAATGTAGTGATAAGTGATTTGGTCGAAATATAAATAATTATGAGTTATAATCCATATTCATTGGAGGGAAAGACGATCTTGGTGACAGGAGCGTCTTCAGGTATCGGAAAGGCTACGGCCATTGAATGTTCGAAATTAGGAGCTAGAGTTGTAATTACGGGACGTGATGAGGCTCGGTTACAACAGACTTTAAGTTCACTAGAAGGAGAGGGGCACGTTGTGATTACGGCTGATTTGGGAGAAGATGATGGGATACGATTCTTGGTAGAGCGAGTTCCTGTTTTAAACGGCATTGTACATGCGGCTGGTATCAGTGATACGGTTTTATTTCAATTCTTAAAGAAAGAGCGATTGGAGAATATATTCAACATAAACTTTTTTGCACCAGTAGTATTATCGCAATTATTATTAAAGAAAAAATTATTACAGAAAGGGGGATCTATTGTTTTTTTGTCCTCGATAGATGGCCCGGTTACTGCGCATATTGGAAACTCTATGTATTCAGCAACAAAAGGGGCTCTTTCTGCGATGATGCAAAACATGTCTATAGAGTTGGCTTCTAAAGGAATTCGGGTTAATGCTGTCTTACCGGGAATGACTGAAACTCCTTTGATACATAATGATGATATTACTCAAGAACAACTGAATAAAGATATGGAGCTTTATCCTTTGAAACGTTATGCGGATCCCCGGGAGATAGCGTGGGCAATAATCTATTTATTGTCAGATGCAAGTACATTTACTATAGGTGCCAGCCTTGTTGTCGATGGAGGTTTTACGATTTTATAGGTTATGGCGATATTGAAATATACGGATGTGGGAATTCATTCGGTCTCAGCTTGTGTTCCCAAAAAGATTGTACGAAATTCGGAGTTGGGTTATCTGATCCCCCAAGAGGATTTGGATAAGACCATCCATTCCATCGGTATTCGTGAGAGGAGAATAGCGGAGTGGGATGTTTGTTCCTCCGATCTGTGCTGTAAAGCTGCGGAGCGGTTGCTCTTGGAGCATGGCATCGATCGGGACTCTATCGGGGCTCTGATCTTTATCTCCCAGACTCCGGATTACCGTCAACCGTCCACCGCGCCTTCCTTGCAGGATCGTTTGGGCTTGCCGAAAACGGTGATGGCGTTTGATATCAACATGGCTTGTTCCGGATATGTGTATGGATTATCCATCGCTTATTCCTTGGCCTCGCAGGATGGGATAGGACGTGTCCTTTTGCTGGTGGGAGAGACCATGTCCAAGACCGTATCGGATCATGACAAGGTGACGACACCGTTGTTCGGTGACGCCGGTACCGCCACGTTGATAGAGAAAGGCGAGGGGTATGGCCCCTCCTGTTTCGTGCTTCATTCTGATGGGGGGGGCTCGGATATGCTCCGCGTGCCGTACGGGGGATACCGGAATCCTAGCTGTATGGAGGGTTTTGAACGTAAAATGGATGAGGTGGGGAATATCCTTGGCGGTGAGCAGTTGCACATGCGTGGAATGGATGTCTTCAATTTTGGTCTTAGGGTTGTTCCCTCGGGCATAAAGGAGATATTGAAAATCTTGGATATGAGGGTCGAAGATATGGATATGATCCACTTCCATCAAGCCAACCGTTTCATGACGGATTTCTTCGCCAAGAAATTGAGGTTCCCGTTGGATAGGGTACCGTATAGCTTGGAGTATTTTGGCAATACTAGTGCCGCCTCCATTCCCTTGAACATGGTCCATACCATGTATGACGGCAGTTTCCCGAGACGGCGGCATGTGCTTATGGCCGGTTTTGGGGCGGGCTTGGCCTGGGGAACGGCTTATCTTTCCTTGGAAAATCTAAGAATCTCAAAGCTGATAGAATATTAAGATGAGATATTATATATTTCGGAACAACACGCTTGAGCCTTTGTTCGGGAATCTGGATGCTCGTTACTCCGGCTATGGGGATATCTCCTCGCTGGAAGAGGGAGCGGATCGCTATGTCTGGTTCTACCAGGTTCCTTTCGGGTTTGATAGGTGCCGTGTGGCGGAGGAGGTGTTGTCCTATATCGATAAGTTGAGGTGGGTAATAGAAAAGATACCGGCACATAAGAGCGTGCTGGTCTTCTCCTTGGTTGATCTTTGTCCGTTTCAATGGGCCGGTTCAGAATGGGAGGTACAGGAGAGCATAGAGACCTATAACAAGTATCTACGCTCGCTCGCCTCGGAGAGGAGTAATGTCCGGTATGTGGATCTGCCGGATTTCACTCGCCGTTATTCTTCCAGTCAATTATTTGACTGGCGTTTCTATTTTATTTCCCAAATGGGCATTAACCCTAAGCTGGCTTCCGACTTTTCTTGCTGGTTTGAGGATCGTTTGAGGGAGATAAGCCTCTGCCGGAAGAAGTGTCTGGTATTGGATCTGGACAATACGCTTTGGGGGGGAGTCCTCGGGGAGGACGGTATAGATGGAATAAAGATAGGAGGTGATTATCCGGGCAAGGCGTTCCTGTATTTTCAGGAAGGCTTGTTGGAACTGGCCAAGAGAGGTGTCATACTGACGATCTGTAGCAAGAACAACGAGCGGGACGTGTTGGATTTGTGGGAGAAGAATCCTTTCGTGTTGTTACGGAAGGAGTATTTCTCGGCGTGGCGTATTAATTGGCGGAACAAGGCGGATAACATAAGGGAGCTTTCGGAGGAGCTGAACATAGGTCTGGACAGTTTCGTCTTCGTGGATGATAACCCGACGGAGCGTGAGTTGGTCCGCCAAATGCTTCCGATGGTGGAGGTTCCCGAGTTCCCAAAACAGTCCTATATGCTACCCGATTTCTTGATCTCCTTGTCGGATCGTTATTTCCGTGTCTATTCGGTGACGGAGGAGGATCGGCGGAAGACCGAGCAGTACAAGGCGAATGCGAGTCGTACACAGGAGCGAAAGAAATTTGTGGATTTCGATCAGTATCTACAGAGTCTGGAGATCGAGATGAGAATCGAACCGATGAACTCATTCAATGTTTCCCGTATTGCCCAGATGACTCAGAAGACGAACCAGTTCAACTTGACGACCCGAAGGTGCTCGGAGTCGGATCTCATGGGATTTTCCTCGGAGGGCTGGTTGATCTATTGTCTTTCCGTCAAGGATCGTTTCGGGGATAATGGGATAACCGGAGCGGTATTGTTGAGACCTATCGATGGGGGGTATGAGATAGATAGTTTCTTGCTCAGTTGCCGGATTCTGGGGAAAGGGATAGAGGAGGCTTTCTTGTCCGGTATTCTTAATATACTGAGGAATAGAGGTGTTAAGCTCGTAAAAGCGTCTTATATTCCGACAGCTAAGAATATGCAAGTATCAGGCTTCTATGAGCGAACCGATTTTGTCTTGGATAGCCAGGATAAGGACGGAAGCAAGTTCTACCATTTGAACATGGGTACGGAGATAAAAATCCCATCCTATTATAAAATAACATATTGATATTATGGAAGAAAAGATATTGTTCGTATTAAAGAACGTGCTAGGATTGGAGAGTGCGACAAAAGCGTTATCCCAACAGAACTGTGATAAATGGGATTCCTTGCGCCATTTGAATTTGATCGTGGAGTTGGAATCCGAGTTTGGTGTCGAGTTCGATCCGGAGGAGATCTCCGGGATGAAGTGTTTCGAGGATATAGAAAGGGTATTAACGCAAAAACTGTGATATGGATTCGGTCGTGAAAAAAACTGGAGAGTTATCCGATGCGGAGATAGAGTCCATAAATACACTCTTTTTCGAGGTATTTGGCTTGCAAAGAGATATCCTTGCGGTTCGAGAGGAGTGCTTTAATGCTCCTTTGGGATATTCCGTACATAGTTTGATGTATGACAAGGGTCTCTTGGTCGCTTATTATGTATATATGCCTTTTTATTATAAGAAGAAGGGTGAGAAATTCATCGCGGCTCTAGGTTTTGATTCAATGGTAAAGAAGGAATACCGGGATTTCTTTACTTTTTATGAGACGGAAAGGGCTTGTTGGCCTTGTCTCCAAGGCATAGGGTGCAAATTGTTGTTTGGTTTCCCGAATGACGAGTCTTATCCGGTGATGATAAAAGGGTTTAAGGTAAAGGATATAGGCCGTTTGACCACTTATATCCTTCCGATCAAGATTGGTCCGATCATTCCGAGGATGAGATGGCTTGATCCTTTCTTTAGACTTTTTTCTTGGTCTTTGATCAAGATGTCCCATTTATCCAAAGGGAAAAAGATTCGTTCCTTTGTTTTTGAGAAGGATCGTGAGTCTTTCGATAAAGTCCGTTATAGATGGAATAAGGGGCAATATGAAATACGGGATATAAAAGGCTGTAAGTATGTTTATCGAATAGAGGATCATAAAGATCGCCATCAAAATTTTAATCCAGTTAAGACCGCTTTTCTTTTAGATGTATATCCTATGAACCGCTCAAATTTTGAGTTTGCGGTACGATCCATATACCAAGAGCGATCAAAGGATATTGATTTGATCATGTATGTGGGGGATTTAGATTTTGTTCCGGTTTCATTGATTAAGATACCTCATAGATTTGAACCTAAACATTTTCATTTTACTTGTAATTTGATTGACAAATCATATTTTGATGATACTCTATATGATATAAAGAATTGGGACGTGAATTTGTCAAGTTATGATTTAGTTTGATAAAGGATGAATATCTTGACTTTCGACATCGAAGACTGGTATAATTGTGATTTTATATCAGAGGATTTTGACTGGGATAGACACGAGGTTCGCATATATCAAGGGGTGGATCGCATTTTGGAGGAGTTGGATAAACGAAACTTGAAAGGGACGTTTTTCTGTTTAGGTTGGATAGCCGAAAGGCATCCTGGTGTGATTCGTTCTATCCAAAAGCAAGGGCATCATATTGGTTGTCATTCGTATCAGCATGAGTTATCTTTTCGCTTCAATGAAAAAGACTTCAAAAGGGATACTGCTATGGCTAAATCGTTGATAGAAGATCTAATAGGGGAAGAAGTGAACGCCTTTCGTGCTCCGGGGTTCTCGATTACTAAAAATAATACGTGGGCACTTCGTTGTTTGGGAGAGTTGGGGTTCGAGTATGATTGTTCTATGTTCCCTGCCCCCCATGATTATGGTGGAATGCCTAGTTATGGAATGGGTGTTCCGAAACGGATAGACTTGGGTTTCGGTGGGTTTATCAAGGAGTTCCCTATTAATATACAAGCAATATGTGGAAAATATATCGTTTTCTCGGGAGGAGGATTTTTCCGTTTATTTCCTTATTGGCTGATTGATTATTGGGCTAAGGATTGTACCTATATGATGACTTATTTCCATCCTCGTGATTTTGACACGGGGCAACCGATTATCCGATCCTTGCCTGTTATGAGACGATTTAAAAGTTATGTGGGTATTAAGGGTGCTTTTGGTAAATTCCAACGCTTGTTGAGCCATTATGACTTTATGAGTGTAAAACAGGCTGACTCTATCATAGAATGGGATAAGACTCCGTTGGTCAAGTTGGAAGACTTGAAATGACATGCCGTAAATAAATTCACGATGAATATATTAATAACAGGGATCCACGGTTTTGTGGGTTCCAATCTGGTTGTTGCCTTGAAGGAGCGTCATGGCCTCTATGGTTTGGATATTGTTACCCCGGAAAAGGACGGTGTGATAAAGACTTTTTCTTGGGATGACTTAGATAAGGAGATGCCGGAATTTGACGCGGTGATCCATTTGGCGGGGAAAGCGCATGATACTAAAAATAGGAATGCCGCAGATACTTATTTTAAGATTAATACGGGATTGACCCAACTAATTTTTGATTGGTTTTTGGCTCGGCCTTCTATCAAGAAATTTATCTTTTTTTCTACGGTAAAAAGTGCGGCTGATTCTGTACAAGGAGATATACTAACCGAAGAATGTGTACCTGTTCCCATAGGACCGTACGGTGAAAGTAAAATCAAGGCTGAGAACTATATCATCGAGAGGTTTGCGCCTGAAGCGTTAGGCAATTTGTATCATGCGTTTGGAGATAGTTCTATCTATCCCGGCAAACAGGTATATATCATGCGTCCTTGTATGATTCATGGCCCGGGAAATAAGGGGAATTTGAATCTGTTATATAATGTAGTGAGTAAAGGGATTCCTTGGCCGCTTGGGGCATTTGAGAATCGTCGTTCATTCACTAGCGTACAGAACCTCTGTACAGTGATAGAAGGTTTCTTGACTCAAAAGGTAGAGAGCGGCATCTATCATATGGCTGATGACGATCCGTTGTCTACTAATGAATTAATCGAGGTGATTTGTGAGGCGTTGGGTAAGAAGACGAGAATTTTGTATATCCCTAAAGGGGTAATGAACGTGATGGCAGAGATGGGTGGATGGCTACATCTTCCACTCAATCCGTTTCGTATGCAGAAGCTGACAGAGAATTATGTGGTAAGTAATGCTAAAATAAAAAAGGCTTTGGGGTTACAAAAGATGCCGGTATCCGCAAAAGAGGGATTGGCTTGTACTATTCTTAGCTTTAAGAAGTGATAAGATATGAACGGCTTGCTTTATGTACTGATTTTCGCTTTGCTATTTTTTGCGGAGCTTTTTTATTTCCATATAGCGGATAAGTTTAATATCATTGATAAACCCAACGAGCGCAGTTCCCATGCCTCTATTGTCTTGAGAGGTGGTGGCATTATCTTTTTACTGGGTTTATGGACATGGGCTTTCTTTTTTGGATTTTCTACGCCGTGGTTTCTTATGGCCGTTACCTTAATTGGGGGCGTAAGTTTTATAGATGATGTACGTAGCTTGCCTGATTCTGTGCGTTTGGTGGCCCAATTCATTGCCATGGTGATGATGTTTTATCAATTGGATATATTGCGCCTGAATATGTGGTGGGTGTTGTTGTTGGCGCTTATCATTTGTGTGGGAGCCTCGAATATCATTAATTTCATGGATGGTATAAATGGCATTACGGCTGGTTATTCTCTATCAGTATTGCTTCCATTGATGTTGGTAAACGAGAAGTCCGGTTTTGTTGATCCGTCTTTGATCTACGTTTCGGCACTTAGTGTTTTGGTGTTTTGTCTTTTTAACTTTCGTCCCAAGGGAAAGGCTAAGTGCTTCGCCGGAGATGTAGGTTCTATAAGTATAGGCTATATTTTGCTGTTTATGATAGGCAGTCTGATTATTAAGACAACGGACGTGACTTACTTGGTCTTTTTATTGGTTTATGGTGTGGATGGTTGTTTGACGATAATACATCGCGTTCTACTGCATGAGAATCTAGGTCAAGCGCATCGTAAACATGCTTATCAGTTGATGGCGAATGAGCTTAAGATTGGTCACGTTAAAGTGTCGTTGGTATATATGTGTTTACAGTTGGCGGTTTCTTTGGCATTTATCTATGTGATACCTGATACCGTAACGGCACATTGGTTGTATTTGTTGGCGGTAGTAGTGGTGGTGGCGTTGTTGTATGTGGTATTTATGAAAAAATACTATTGTTTGCATGAAGAATATTTAGCTTCGATTATAAAAGAGAATTAAGTTATGGTTTTTATGTGGATTTTACTTGCTTACATGAGTGATACCCCCCTGATCCTTATGTGCTAAGGATATGGCCTATATCGTAAATTGTTTAAAGAAAAATATATTGAGATTATTATGAGTCTTTTTTCTCGACTATCTACCTGGTACTTTTCCAAGAAATCCTTACCCTATTGGGGTATTATCTTGCTGGATTGCTGCTTGATCTTATTTTCTGCGTTGTTGGTGTATACCTTGAATAATGGCGTATTATCAACCTTGGATATCTTAGGACATCTATTGGTCACGCTGTTGGTATGCCTGATTCCTTATCTGGTAGGCTTTCGCCTGTTCCATACCTATTCGGGGATTATACGTTATTCCTCTTTCGTGGACTTGCAAAAGGTGGGATTCGCCGTCTTGTTTGGCTTGATTTGCGTAGTCGTGTTTCAGGCGTTGACGGACTTTTCTCCTTATTTGGTGTATATCCGTAAACGGGATCTGATCCTCTCCGCATTGTTGGCTATGAGCTTGATGTGGATGATGCGTGTGTTCGTTAAATTCTTTTATGTGAGTACTTTCCGGGTGGCTAAGGCGGAGCGAGCGTTTATCTATGGCGTGAAGCAAGGTGGGGTGAGTTTGGCGAAGAGTATCCAGAATCAGGATCCGGCCCGGTTTGTGCTGGCGGGGTTTATCTCGGACATAGCGGAGATAGAGTATCGATATTTAATGGGAGTCAAGGTTTACCCGAATGATGAGGAATTGGTTTCTGTGATGAGGAAAAAACGGTCTAATGTCTTGCTGGTGTCTCCATTGAAAGTTGAGGCGATCCGGAATAATCAGGAGATGGTGGACAGGCTGATCAAGGCGAATATAAAGATCTATATGACTCCTGCCGCCCAAGAGTGGGACGGGAAGAGCGACTTGAGCCATACCCAGCTGAGGGAGGTGAATATAGAGGATTTACTGCCCCGTGATAAGATCGAGATAGACTTGGAGGCGGTGAGGAAGCAGCTTACCGGTAAGCGGATTCTGATAACAGGAGCCGCCGGGAGTATCGGTAGTGAGATCGTGCGGCAGGTAGCCCAGTTCGCCCCGGAACGTATGGTCTTGATAGATCAGGCGGAGACTCCCTTACACGATGTCCGCTTGATGATGGCTCGTGGGTGGCCGGATATAGAATCCTATACGGTTGTGAGCGATATTTGTGTGCGTGAACGCATGGAGGAATTGTTCGAGGAGCATCGTCCGGATTATGTGTTTCATGCCGCGGCTTACAAGCATGTACCTATGATGGAGGATAATCCGGAGGAGAGTGTCCGCAACAACGTGGACGGTACCCGGGTGATCGCAGACTTGGCGGTGAAATATGGCACGAGGAAGTTTGTGATGGTATCGACCGACAAGGCGGTGAATCCCACGAACGTGATGGGCTGCTCGAAACGTATTTGCGAGATCTACGTGCAGAGCTTGGATCAAGCCATCAAGGATGGGAAGGTGAGGGGGCGTACGCAATTCGTGACGACTCGTTTCGGCAATGTGCTGGGATCGAACGGCTCCGTGATCCCGTTATTCAAGGAGCAGATCAAGCGGGGCGGTCCTGTTACGGTGACGCACAAGGATATCATTCGTTTCTTCATGCTGATACCGGAGGCTTGTAAGCTAGTCCTAGAGGCCGGTACGATGGGTAATGGGGGCGAGATCTTCGTGTTCGATATGGGTAAACCTGTACGGATCGTGGATCTGGCTGAGCGTATGATCCGTCTGAGCGGGGTGAAGGGAATCGAGATCCGGTTCACGGGATTGCGAGACGGGGAGAAGTTGTATGAGGAGGTACTCAATGAGGATGAGACCTCTAAGCCTACTTTTCATCCGAAGATCAAGATCGCCCAAGTCCGTGCGTATGATTATGCTGACGCCAATCTGCGGATTGATGCCTTGGTACGTGCTTGTGCCGTGGAGGGGGATATGCAGATCGTGAAGCGGATGAAGGAGATTGTTCCTGAGTTCAAGAGCCAGCATTCTAAATATGAGGTGTTGGATGAATAGAGCGAAATAAAAAGTAAATTATGGATTTATCCGTGAGGGCCTATGCTATTAATGTTGATTTAAATATAGCGTCAAAAAAGAAGAGCCTCCCCAGAGGCATTTGCAAGAAAAGAGAAAGAACCATGTGGGTTTTGTGATGAAAAGATAGGATGATAGAGATTTTGTAGAATCGATATAAGGTCAAGGTTTTGTACCGGTCTTCTTTTCCCGTAAAGGGATTTAGAAGGCCGGTTCTGTTTTTATATATGTGTTTGAAAATCCGTATGTAAGTACGGTGTCCGGCCATATGCGGCGCAGGGATAAACATTCCCCCTGCGTTCGCATGATGAAAAAGATCTATGAGCGTTTGAGAGAGAGATTGGGGCATAAGCCCACGGTGAAGAATTTTGACGCGTTCTTGGTAACGTTGGGGCCGGATGAGCGGGAGTCTTGGAAAATGGATGTGTGTAGTTTGGGATATGGAGATTATTATAGGAAGATGCCCGGGGCGTACCGTAAATTTATCCGGAAGTATATGGAGCATGACCGGGAGTGCGAACGGTGTTATATACGTAAGTATACGGTGCGTGGTGATTTGTTGTATTCCCCATTTCGTCCGGAACTCTTGTTGGAGCTAGTGAAGCTTGTGGAGTTTACGGATCGTGAGACTCCCCCTTCCTCCTTGGAAATAGCCTCTTGCTTGTTGATGGGGTTTGATTTTCCGGACTCGGTGCGTAGCTTGGCTTCTCATTTGCGAGAGGCGGGGCATTCTGCGGAAGCAGTCTTGGTGCTTGCCGGAAAGAGGGAGGTGACGGATGAGTTTTAAAAGAGATATGGATTTGAATGTTAGTTAAGAATAGCAGGTTTTTGTTGTCTTTGAAAAGGGGAATTTTGGGGCTTTTTTATTTTTAATTAGTTGAATATTACTTGTTTGATGGATAAAACTACGGACGTTCGTCTCTTCTGGGCCATCTTACCTTTGTGTCGTGCTCCATAAGGGGTATATAACCATAAAAATTAAAAGATATGGCACAAGGTTTTAAGTTGGTGTTGCGTCCGTCGAAGCCGGGTGAGAAGGATTCAGAGAAAAAGTTTTATGCGGTGTCGAAAACGAATGGTACCTCTAGTATGAAAACGCTATGTAAGTTGATCTCGGCACGTAGTACGGTGTCGTCGGCAGATGTGAAGGCGGTATTGGATAACCTTAATTTCGTATTAGATATGGAACTTCAGGAGGGTCGTATCGTAAAGTTCGGCGATTTCGGGAGTTTTCGGATCTCGGTGAGTAGTGATGGTGTAACAGATAAAAAGGATTTCAATTCGAGTATGCTGCGCCCGCCGCGTATCATTTTCACTCCGGGAGGTGAGTTGAAGGATACGGAGAAGACACTGGAGTACTCACGGATCTCCCAAGATGGTGCCACTGCGGAGGCTGGTGGCTCTGATAGTGATAGCCCGAGTGAGATTTAACGTGCAACTGGTAATGGCCGTGCTGCTTTGCGTGGCCGGCCTTGCCTTAGTATTCTGTGGTTTTTGGGTGGCTCCTTCCGGTGAGATAGATAACAGCGTGCTGGTCGCATTTGGGGAGATCTGTACGTTTGCCGGTGCGTTGTTTGGGGTGGACTACTCTTATAAATTGAAAATTAAGGATTGAAAATTGAAAATTTGAGTTAAGATGGAAAAGGATGAGAAGAGATTGACAGAGCATTTTCGTATGGACGAGTTTGTTTATAGTGCGATGGCGGTGGAACTTGGACTTAATAATGCGTTACCTTCGGAGGTAATACCGGCGATACGGAATCTAACGGTACGGTTGTTGGAACCTTTGCGTATATATCATCGACAGCCTATGTATATCATGAGTGGCTATCGAAGCGAAGAGTTAAACCGATTGTTGGGAGGTGCCCCTAGCTCGCAACATATGAAGGGGGAGGCGGTAGACATTTACACGGTGGATCGCAACCGACTATTGGAGGACTTGGTGGCAAGCTGTCTGAATTTTGATCAGGCGATCCTTTATCGTACGAAGGGATTCATACATCTTTCATTAAAAAAACATGGGGTGAACAGAAAACAGATTTTATTTAAATAGGAGGGGGTATGAGTGGATTTAGGAAAAAAGGATACTATATATTGTGTTTTATCGTACGTACATTATATAACTTGTTAAGTCTTGAAAAAAAGCCTAAAAAATAATGC
>JAAGKN010000478.1_pt1 | contig 139333 bp, 113 predicted proteins | sample 6206371 | NCBI WGS metagenome assembly JAAGKN01 (sample SAMN11533720, study PRJNA540317) | gut metagenome | isolation source: fecal pellets from male and female animal of same cohort | host: Peromyscus leucopus | place: USA:CA | collected 2017
GGAAGTGCTATCCCTTGTTCAAGTCTGTTTACGACAAATATTACACCGATTGCGAAAGTTGTCTGGAACTTATAAACGAGATTTATATCTATATCATGATTCCGCAGAAAAAGACCGGTATTTCAAAGTTGTCCTCATTTGGCTTTCGTTGCACATTGACTATGTGGCTAAAGATAGTTGTAGAGAACTATTGCCATCAGCTTTATGCAAGGCGTATGGAATTAGATAGAGATTCTGATGTGGGCAGTGATAGAAATATGCCCGATGATGACTCTCTAACGGAAAGCACCCATCGCATCAATATGGAAGATGTAACTAAAATACTCAACATGATGCCCAATCAACGCTACCGCCAGTTGATTGAGTATCGCTATGTCGATGAGAAAACAAACGAAGAAACCGCAAAGCTTTTGCCGTTACTATGGCCAACTACTACAATATGCACAAACGAGCCAAAGCTCAATATTGTGAAGTACTTAGAAAGGAGGGCTTGCTATGATTGACGACGAACTTCTCGCAAAATTCGATCGTATCGAAGAACTTCCCATCTCTGAAGAAATGCTGGGTGCGTATGCTGAGGTTAACTTAACTGATTTGGAAAAGCTTAAGATTTCTACCATTGCAGATTCATCATCTGAAATTTCATCATTATTATGCGACTTGGAAGATTTGAATATTGAATTTTTAGCAAATGACTTCCATGAGTTTAATCAGTTTAAATTCAGAGTAGTTGCCCACCAAGATTTACCAGATATTGATGGTTGCCAACTATTGCAGAATTATGACGCACCCTCATTAAATGTTGAGGTGATGGATAATAAAATTGATAATAATTTCTTAGGGAGTTATATAAATACTGATAATTCTTCCGTCGAAAATGGAAATTTTTTCCCAACTGGTGATAGTTTTGAACAAGAGGATTATTCCTTAGATACAAATTCAGCTACTTACAATAATGCAGACTTTGGATCTGAAAGCAGTGATATTAACGACTTAGATTTTTAATAATGATATACTCCAGACCGGCTTCAATGATACATGGTGATGCTCCAATGAACATCCTGTCTGAAGACGTACTCCAAATATATCCTGACACATGTGCCATAAAATCTCAACAACTCATACTCGAAGACTTTGGTATTCATTTTACAGAGGACCAACTACGAAACGAGGCAATGATGTACGGATGGTACAATGGGGGAACTTCGCCGGAAGATGTTGGCAAGTTGCTTGAACTTCATGGCATACCAGTTACCCAATACGAAAATGCGAATATATTCAATCTCGTAAATGAGTTAGCTCAGGGCCACAAGGTAATTGTTGGTGTTGACTCTGGAGAGCTTTGGGGTGATAATATTTTTGATAAAATATTTGAGGATAATGAAGCCGATCATGCGCTAATTGTCTCTGGCGTGGACACAAGCGATCCGAATAATGTGAAAGTTATTGTGACAGATCCTGGTACCGGGAATCTACTAAAAGAATATTCCATGGAGGAATTTGTTGATGCGTGGGAAGACTCAAACTGTTTTATAATGGCAACAAATGACCCCGTTCCTGAAATTTTCAATCCGTTTAACCAATTACTGGGTTTTGACATGTCTATAGCCAATCTTCCAATGATAGGATCTATGCCATATGACATTTTTTACAATAACTTAGCTTCCCTGAATTACATAAATCCGATTCCGGATTGTGTATTCAATGATTTTACGAGTTTTGTTGGAGGAGACATTGATGTGTTCTCTTTTGACAGCATGAACTTTTTTGACTCTATTATCTTTTGATATATGGAACCATTTACAATGATGATGGGTTACGGCCTTATTAATTCCGTATCCCAGTTAGTGATAAGGCCACTTACTGACAAGCTGACTGCTGGGTCGCGTAGGGAGGAGATGCTTTTTCAAATGGAACAAAAGCATCGCCTAGACCTTGAGTCCGTGCGTCTTAATAAAGAGATTGAAATATCTAACAACCAAAAGATACAAGAGTTTTGTCATCAGTGTAGGTTGGAGGAAGCGCAGTCACAATTCGAGAAACAGTTGCAGATGTGGGCTTTGGGGCAATTCAATAGTTCCATGTGGCCCCTATTGACCCCATTTGATCACCCATCACTTAAACCAAATTTTGCTCCGGGACAACAGGTTCCTATTAATGTTTTTTTGGCGAAAACAGACCCCAAATCCCCTTATGCAATGCTCATACAGTCTGATGTTAAAAATAGACTAAGTAATTTTATAACTACAACGTATTCTAATAGTCACGAGCATCCAACGATTTGTCGTATAGGAGATTGGAAAGATGGATTCCAAGACGCAGCATTTATAAATGCCTTGTGGTATGGTATGCAAGGACAACCGTCTATCGTTATTAATCCTATCCAATCTGAATTTGGCGAATTACTTGATATGAATATTAGTATTTGGGGGTTGGCATCTAATGGGTATTCCCCATTAACCCAAACGGTACTCAGTGGGCCTTTTGGCTCTGCAATTGGAAGAATTAAGAGAGAAGAAACTCGAAAATGGGTTGATTCCGGACTTCCATTATCCTCACCAGAACTTCAACACAACGCGAATCTATTAAAACAAGAAGATATTCTAATTTCTGAGGGGAAAACCGACTTGATAGACTGTTTGTTGGCTCAATACAAGCTTCCTAAGGAAATTCAGACGGCAGTAATCACTAAGTTTTCTAGAGAGTACTCTCATATGATTTCATGTGTGGCTGGTATGTATTCTGACATATATCATCTTTTGGAATATGGTTCAACTCCATATATGCCCCAAGCAATATTCGAGTATAATCGTCGAACTGGTGCAAAATATGAAATTCCGGAAATTGCTGCACATCATTATCGTAAGGCACTAACTAATTTAGCTTGTTCAAATTATCTGCAAGATAAATTGCCAACGGCATATCTTAATGTAGCATCCTCATTAAGTTATGACCCTATATCAGCCATTGAAATATTTCAAGAAGGGGTTGGGCTATGGGCAAATCGAAAAATCGAAAGAGGCCTTGAAATAAGACTTCCGGAATCAATAGAAGATTGTTTAAGACTATTGCGAGACAATTCCGATAGAGCTGATAAACAATATTTACAACGCGCTGCAAATACACTTACTCGAATTAATCTTCCGGAGGCTGCAAAAGAATTGGAAAAGAAAATTGTTTCACTTCCCGTAGCTCCTGCAAATTCCGGTAATTATACCTCAAATTCTCAGAAACAATATGAGTGGGAAGTGAAAGAATTTTCGGTTTATCAACTCAGTTACTTCCAAAATTGGATTTCTGCTAACTGTGAAACGGCCCAAAGAAACGGAGCGACAGAAGCAGTGGCCTACGTAACATCTAGTAAAAATCTTATGGTCGCCTTTATTTCTAACCAGTGCCATCTTATCCCCGTCAATAATATTTATGGCCAATGTATAGTAACAAATCAGTTTTATGTAGATCCGTCACTCATAGATGGAAATGTCATAGAATATGATTTACAATCCAATCAATTCAAATCTAACAGTTTCCTTTTTATGCAAAAGAAAGAATTTGATTCTTTTGAGCGTTTCGGCAAGCAACTCGATAATCTTGTCAATAACCTCAAAAAGACATCTCAAATAGGAAGAAATCCTTCAAAACCTCAAGGCGTTTCTGCTCCAGTTGTCGATTTCGAGAAACAAATTACAGATTTCTTTATGAATTGCAATATGATTTCAATGGAATCTGAAACTTGTGATATGGCAAGTTTTGACGCAATTCGCTCATGGGTTGTGAGTAAACTCCCCGTTCAAGGGGCATCGAAAGCTCACATATTAAAGTCACATCGTGGACAAGATGCGCTTATTTGCGTTTTTTTCTCAAATGGAGAAGATGTTCTTCTTGATGAAAACTTCCCGAAAAAACGTATTCTTTGTGGCAATGGAGACATTGAGCTTAATTCATTCCTTAATGGTGCACCAATGGGCACAATAAATTTATAATGGATTATGCGTAATAGTGTGGTTAATGTTGCGATGGACGAATATGGTAATATTACGGATGACCAAATGATTCGCTCTAATGGAGGTCTATCTGCTCAATCGCAATCTCAATTTAATGGGCAACCAATTATGAAGATTAAAATACCGGCATAAGATTCTATATGAAAGCTGAAAATTCAATAATTCAGGTAATTAAAGATTGGTGGAGGTATCTTCCTAATCATCCCAAATTAGGGGACATGCCCAAACCAAATGCGTATGATATTGAGGTTGCATCTTCGGGATCAAACATAGCTAATTTTGCAATATGGACAACTCGTGACACAATTGATATTGTTGAAGATATTTTAGGTTGGATAAATACTAATTTGGAAGATCTGCTTCATGAAAGAACTGTAGAAGTAAATGTTATAATTGGTGACACTCTTAAAAATTTCATTGAAGAGTGTCAGCATAATAATCAATACACAGAGATTCCTTATCATATTCTGACATGTCTGAATAATAGTGTTGTGCTCGTTGTCATGGATGAGTATGGTAATATAACAGGAGTCCAGATGATACGTTCTAATGAAGGGCTTTCAGAAGAATCTAAGACACAATTCGATGAACAACAGATACTAAAAGTTAAGATACCTACATAACAATGGAAGCAATAAATTTATAATGGATTATGGGCATACTATCACAAATAGGACGATTCGTTGGCAATCTGTTTGAGTTGATTGCCATGGCAATAGCAGGACTTATCTATGCGGCTATTTGGGCTATCAGTTTTGTAATAGACCTCGCTACAGACATTTTTCAATGGATTAATGGAAATTTGGAAGAACTTTTAAAAGATGGCTCAACGGAAGTCGGAGTTGTTAAAGGAAGTGCCCTTTCTGATTTTATATTACAAAAAAAGGCTGAGGGTAACTATCCTGAAATTTCCTTAGAAGAAATAAATGCAATGACTACAGGTGTCATAAATGTTGCCATGGATATCAACGGAAACATAGTCGATGATCAGATGATTCGTTCTCATGGAGGGCTATCGGCTCAGACAAATGCCCAGTTCAGAGGCAAAGACTATATGACTATAAAATTACCTGCGTAAGACAATCAGTTTACTAAAATAAAGTAAAGTCATGGAGTTTCTATATCACCATATCAAGACTATCTGCGTCGCCATAATAACAATTGGCTTTATAGTAATTATAGTCAATCGTATAAAGAAAAAGATTATAACATTCAAGGAAATTTCTAATTGGGCAACAAATGAAAGCTCAATTGGAGACACTTGCACAGTGTGCATATTATCTAATATGCCTAAAGAGGTAAGACAGTCTGTGCGTAGACAAAATGGTTTTTCTCAAGTTTTGAATGGCTATAAAGAGAAAGCGTCTGTTTTTGCCGTAATCACTAACAATGACAACGAAATAAAAAAGACGTGCTACTTCATGGGTAAAGGACTCGATGACGAACTCTCAAAAGCATTTGCCAATACTGACACTATACATCTAAAAGCATAAATATATGATTGATTTTCTTATAGATATCCTTGGCGAAATTTTTGACTGGGGTAAAGATGCCGGTGAAGCTATTATCGACACTGTAACTGGTGTTGATTTAAGCGATGTTCTCCTTATTGGTAGCACAATATGGGTTACTAATTTGACAGTAACATCAATTAAAGATGAGCTAAGAAACCGCCAAGAGCTCAAAGCTAAAGGCGCAAAGCACGTTGTTATTAAGGAATTTTTTGAAGAAAGAGACGGTATTGTCCTTGATTTAGTAGCATTGAATGCTCAAAATAAAGAGATTGGTAAACTGTCAATGAAAGGCCAATCTACTTCAGGTCTTCACGTAGGTCAAAAAATTGCAATATAGGTTTTATGTCAATTTATTCTCAAATATCAATCAACAAAAAAAGCAATCTTACTCAAAAAGGATTACAGCCTTTTGAAAATAAGGTTAAAATTGCTATTTCAAAGTCGCTATTGGAGGGTAACGACGAAAGCGATTTATTTTGTGACATTGTTGTCGATGGTCATATTCCTCAGCACATTGAACAGCAACTAACGAAGATTAGGAAGAATCTACTTGTAGGATTCTCCGAAGGCTCCAATTTGAGCAGCGCAAATTGGCGTGCATTTATTTTTGAATGTATGGCGATTAAAGATAAATATATAGAAGATGCATCGCAAATATTAATAATAGTATCAAGAAACAATTTTCTTACAAAGGATTCAAAGAATATCGATAAAGATATGAATCAAGAAAATGAAGAGGATTTAACTGTGTCTTTTGAAGCCATCGTTCCAAAATACTCCTTAGATAAAGTCATCTTGGACGAGATTACAAAAGCACAGTTGTCAAGATCTATCGCTCTGATTAGAAATCAAAAATTAATTTTTGACACTTGGGGTTTTAGGGAAGTAGATCCAAACACTAAGACTATTCTATGCTTCTTTGGAGCCCCCGGCACAGGTAAGACTATGTGCGCACATGCTATAGCAAAGGAACTTGGTAAAAAAATTATGGTTGCCAGTTATGCATCCATTGAGTCAAAATGGGTAGGAGAAGGACCTAAAAACATGAGAAGGATCTTCAAGGACGCAGAAGAACAGGATGCCTTGTTATTCTTTGACGAAGCAGACTCTTTCCTGAGTAAACGAGTGAATAACGCTGAGACTGGTTCCGATAAGCATTATAACAGAATGTCAAATGAAATGTTCCAGTTACTTGAAGAGTATGATGGAGTCGTTGTTTTCGCCACTAATCTCGTTTCGGACTTTGATAAGGCATTTAAATCCCGAATACTGTCATTCGTAGAGTTTACCTTGCCGGACGATGAAACTCGCGTCAAGTTGATAGAGACTATGATCCCATCCAAATTGCCGTTAAATGAACCTCTTTCCGCAAATATAATACAACCATTGGCAAATTGTTCAGAAGGTTTTAGTGGGCGTGAGATTCGTAAAGCACTTTTAATCTCACTTTCAGAAGCAGCTTTGAAAGAAAAAACTTGCTTAGGTTTGAAAGATTTATTGATTGGATTTGAGTCTGTAAAGCAGGAAAGAGAGGCTATTGATGAAACTGCATCAAAACAGAGAGGGATTATAGCTGATTTTCTCGAGGTAGATGAACAAAATCGGTCAATAGTGGAGATATGTCAATGGGCATTAAATCAAAAGGAGGGTTATACCGACTCATCCAAGGAGGTATTTTATAAAATATGCAAAGTCCTCAACATTGAAATGCCTGATTTGACAATTTCTTATAAAAATAAAGATATTAAGAACTCAGCAGATATTGTTTCCACGTCAGGAAGAATTGAAGAGACGCTGATATACGTCGTACAACTTTTGGTCAGTGGTGGAATGTTAAAAATTGAGGCTGACAAAATCATAAAAATTCTCGCTAATACATTGGGATATGATAATGTAACTTATATCTACGAATATTACACCTCGTTGAAAAATTTAACTTCACAATGAAAAGGTTTTTAGCAATACTTTCGATGTGTATTCTCCTTATTGTAGGAGGAGTACAGACGGCTGAAGCACAAAAGGCAAAGGCTGCAAAAAAACTGATAGAACTAGTAACCAAAGGTGCCAAAAAAGCCCCTAAAAAAAATATTCCCACAAAGAGGACGAACTCTAAACAGATAACACCAAAACCTCGGCCTCGTATTACAACAGAAACTTGTTCTCAATGTGGCGGTATGGGAACAGTCACAATGTGGAATTCATATTATGGTCAGTATCAGACTGTGAAATGTACCAAATGTGATGGTAAGGGTAAAGTTCGACATAACTAATATTGAAATTGATGAGAAGATCTATTAATTCTACTTTCGAGCTAACGATTGTTGCAATCATAGGAGTATTCTTCCTGACTGGATGCAAAGGTGCAGGAGGTAAAAAGGCAGCGACTGAAGCTATAGAGTTTATTGAGAAGAAAGCCGGTTCAAAAGCAGCTACAGCAATAGAAAGAGAAGCTGGACAAGCAGAACGAACAGTAGGTAAAGAAACCAAAAGTTATAGACCTACTCGTTCAAGTCGCCCACATCATCATAGTTCTTATAGTGATGATGAAAAGACTTATGAACCGCAGGTTTACACTGTAACGTGTACCCAATGCGGAGGAACCGGGGCTGTATATATGTTAGATTATTATGGTAATATACAATATGACTACTTTGGGAATCCCCTTATTAGTCAATGTCCATATTGTAATGGAACTGGTGCAATCCTTGTAACGCAATAATTAATTATAATGCGATGATAGATATATCCGTCAATTCACTCATTAAATTAAACGGAATAACAAAACTAATTAAGTATGGATAACTTTGAAGATTTCATCGCAATGAAACCCGAAGCCTCTTACGAGGAATTCGCTAAGATGCAAAACATAATGCATCAGGACATAATGGCTTCCACTCTTCCTCAAGTAGACATGGATACCATGTCATCAATAACCGACTCGTCTTCGATAGATTGTGTAATGACACCACAATCAATAGGATGCGCAGCTTCTGTCATAGATATGTTTGGCAATCCTCATTTTGTTGATCCAATGGATGTGGATATTATGAGCGGTCTTCAATCAAGTAGTTTCCATATGAGCCAACCGGCATTTACAGGAAGTGAATCTGTTCAAAGCTTTGAACAATGGAAGCTCGACAAAAGTGACGAAATAAAATCAATGCGTGACACAGCAGTTGAACATTACAAAGATGCTAAGTCTCGTGGAGACATTGACGAAATGCTAAAATGGGAGGCTGAGGCTAACAAGCAACAGGGACGTCTTTATGACCATTGGGGTACACCAACTTATGGTCTCCCCCCTAAAGCACCAGGCATTTCTTAAAACAAAATTAAGAATCGTATGGATAAAGAGCAAATTGGTTTATTTTTACTTGGTGCTGGCGCGCAAAAAGTAACAGAGCATATTGTTGGATATAGCTTGAATTCTGGAATTCAAGCCGCTATTGGAGCGACTAATGCATCTAAATTAGGGGCTTTACTTATGAAAGGTCTTTCAGTCATACCTCCTATAGATCCTTTTACGGCCACTATATTTATTGGAACTGGTGTGGTGGCGAGTGCAATCGCCTATCGTAAGACTCATCCATCAGGTTATGAAGATTCTCCTGATGATTATTATATGCCGGTAATGTATGGAATATATTCGGGATAGTATAAATTGTCTTGCTCGGCTTAACGAGCACATTGAGGAAAAGGGTGGTTTAATAACCGAATATCGTGCGCAATTCGGTTCAGTCACGGCTGCAGCAAGTGCGCTTGTGGATGAATCCGAAATCCATATTAGCGGAGATGTAAAAAATACAACTATGGCAGAAGTGGAGTGGTATGAACATCAGGCTCGTATTTCATCTGGCTCTGAGCAAGAGCATTGGATAGAGAAAGCCAAATGGGCAAGAGACCATCTTGGAAGCTGAGAAATGTAATCAGTCCCTTATTATATACTTACTTAATTATATATCTGGACAGTGTCAATTTATGAATTTTAATATGGAAAAGTTGTGATAGCTTTCTAAAGGTTCTGGATGAATTGTCATAGGATTCTGATGTATTTAGTAATGAATTTTTTTATATTATAGATTATGTCAATTTTTAAATTAGACTGTAATGTGCTATGGTGCCGCATTTGCAAATGGAGCAAGGTGGCCGGCCGCACAGCAACCCGTCCTGTTCTTCTAATGTGGTATGTGATGCGAAGTAAGAATACACCCTGTAAGGATAAATGGGCAATCTTTGGTTCGCTGGCTTATCTCATCTTTCCCATAGATATTCTTGATGCAAAGCGCGTTCCCATAATAGGTTGGCTGGACGAGGTGATTTCTCTTGCTGTTCTCGTGCAGAAAATGTCGAAACACATCACTCCGGAAATGGAAGTGAAAGCCGATGAACAGCTTGACAAATGGTTTTCTGGAAAATACGAATATGTGGATTATGAGTTGATTGAGGGTTGAGGTCAAGTTTGTAAACGGTATGTTAAAATGGCTTGTATTTGGTGAATAACCGGAGAAAAACAGGTGTGAAAACAGGCTGGAAAATCAAAAAAACAAAGTGGTAGAAAATACCGTGGGATCCAAAATAATTGACTAAATTTGCGTAAGGTTAATAATTAACCCGGATTGTCCAGGAACGTGCCCACCATTTTTATAAGATTGCGGCACAGTGTGTGTCAATTGTGAATTTAGACTTTATGTTATATAATACGGAAAAATATGAAAACAAAAATTGAAACAGAGATAGCTACTGCAGTGAATGTGAATATCAACATCAATTCCGACGAGAAACAATCCATGGACAAGGTTTCGCCTAAAGGTTTGGGGAAGCTTGACATGGTTATCGCCTTTGACACAACCGGCTCTATGTCTGCATATATCGAGGATGTTCGGAAGCAGGTAGCAGACATGATTCCCCGTCTTTTCAAGGACAATGAAGACCTGCGCCTCGGCATTGTCGCTTTTGGCGACTACTGCGATATGAAAAATCGTGATACTTTCGGGGATGCCTATCAGTGTATCCCTCTCACCGATAACGAGAACGACATCATCAAGTTTGTCAAGGAGTCGAAAAACACCAGCGGCGGAGACGGCGATGAGTTCTACGAACTTGTACTCAAAAAGATTGTCGATGAATCGCCGTGGAGAGAAGATTCATCCAAAGCAATCCTGCTGATTGCCGATGCAGATCCGCATGAAATCGGCTATACATACCGCGATTATGTCGTAGGCAACCAGATTTCATGGAGAGTTGAGGCTCAGAAAGCTGCCAACATGAAAATCAAGATTGATACAGTTTCAATCGCCGGCCGTCCGTGGTATAAAGAACTGTCTGCCATGACCAATGGCATATCAGTACCTTTCAAGAGCAGCGGCAAAACCGGCACAATGATCGAGACTGCCACAACAGCCCGCAGTGCCATGGCATTCGCCGAATCTGCAAAATGCAGCGAAGATGCCGGTGTGCGTAAATACAGCATGTCCCGGCTTCATAGCCTCAAAGGAAAACTTTCCAAAATGTTCTCGACATGTGATGATGTGGAGTTGAATAAGGTTTACAATTCATATTCCAAAGAAATAGATAAAGCCAGCGAATAACCCTTTTGACATGATTATATCACAAGGAGTGTTTCTCGCTTAGCAATAAATTAGTTATGGAGGAAATTTTAGATTTCTTAATAGCCCTGAACAGTAACAATAACCGCGAATGGTTTAATGCCCACAAGGACGAGTATATTCATGTCAAGAGTAAATTCGATAAGTTTGTTGAACTGCTTATTGAAAAAGTAAGGGGCTTTGATGATACGATTGGGCCTCTTTCTGTTGGTGATTGCACATGGCGAATTTATCGTGACACACGGTTTTCTCACGACAAGCGTCCATACAAGACACAAATGTCGTGTTTCATTGCCCCGGGAGGGAAAAAGGGCGCTTTCTCCGGATACTACTTCCAGGTTGGCATTTCAGATAAAGATGGAACTCCGCAGGGCATAGTTGCAACCGGCAACTACTATACAGAACCAAATGTCCTGAGAATATTGCGTGAGGACATAGCATTTGATAACGCTAAAGATTTTGAGAAAACACTTGAGTTGGCAAGCGGATTCAAACTGTCGGACGACCAGATGCTTAAACGCATGCCCCGAGGGTACGATGACAATATGCCTTACAGTAAATACTATTTATATAAGAACTTCTGTCTTACAAAAGAAGTTGGTGAGGATTATATGCTGTCAGATAACTTTCTTGATAACCTTGTTGGAGATTTAAAAACAACCGAGCCGTTCTTGTCATTTATAAACCGTGCCGTTAAATATTCCATTGAAGCCGATTGACAGTCCGCTAAAAATATATATTGAGAACAGCATATTACCGCTGTACACCAATTTTGATGCGGCACATCAGCGCAATCACGTTGACATGGTGATTGAGCAGAGTCTGGCTATTGCCGCTGACCTCGATGTCGATATGGATATGGTATATGCGATAGCCGCATATCACGATACCGGATTGACGGAAGACCGCAAGACGCATCATCTTGTGTCGGGCAAGATTGTCCGCGAAGATATGTGGCTCGCGAGAATGGTTCAGCGAGGAGCAGATTGAGACTATGGCACAGGCGTGTGAGGACCACCGGGCTTCATCCGACCATGAGCCGAGAAGCATCTACGGCAAGATTGTAGCCGAGGCCGACCGTTTCATCGACCCCGACACAATCATTCTCCGCACAGTGCAATATGGACTTGCCAACTATCCCGAACTTGACAAGGAAGGACACTGGCAACGCACTCTCGACCACCTGCATGAAAAGTATGCCGAAGGCGGCTATCTCCGGCTATGGTTTGAGAACAGCCCCAATGTGGCGCGGCTCAACACACTCCGTAGAATTATAAAAAACGAACCACTTTTACGCCAAAAGTTTAGCAATATTTATGATACCCTCAACAATCCAAATCTATAAACTCCGGCTCAGGGGCTAAAACCACTTGCAATGTCCACCGGGGAGCTATTGCATCCGCGAGCTTATGAAATGGTGTCTTAGCAATTGTGTTTGTTTTTTTGTCTTACAAGCTCTATTGATTCTTTTCCGCTGATACATTCAATGTCAATGCGTAAAACTTTAACCACCTTAATAAATTTGTCAATTTCATCTGTAGGATCTATCCCCGGGCAATATTTGTCGCACAACATTATAAGTCCCTTGCGTATCTCAGTGGCGTCATTAACAATATTGATCTTTCCGGAGACTACCACACTACGGAAATAGGTGGTGAACTCTTTGGGGACTATACAATCTTGTGCAACCACGCAAAAAGAGCACCGGGATTCTGCATTTATGCAATCAATCTTCCTGCCGGCGACAGCACTATGCAAATATATATGATTCTCTCCATCGTAAACATAACTTAAAGGAACCCCATAGGGCATACCCTCGCCATCCACAAGAGAAAGTATTCCGTTGGTGCAACTTTCCAATATTTCCACATTATCTTCGATGGGAAGCAATTGTTTAAATCTACGCATCTTGTGTTCCATATCATATTACTTTAAGTCCAATTATTGAGAGTATTAGAGTTGTTATAAAAAACACTCGCCAAAATGTTGCCGGCTCGTTAAAAAAGAGTATGCCAATGATTACAGCTCCAACTGCACCAATACCATTGGAGGATCTTGCATCTTATCTTGGAATTACACCTGTGAGCTTAAGCAGAATACGAAGTCGTAAATAGCAAAATTCTTGCTTGTGATACAATGCTGTTATAAGCCGTTAACGTTCTGAATAAAATATCCTGCTCTAAACATTTGTACTACCGGTAAAATCAAATGTTTAGAGCAGGATTTTAAATTCAACTAACTGCGTTTTACGTATTTTAGATTGTGTATCTATTTTTGGGAGAGAGCAGTACCGTCATGAAAGGCTTTTCCAACAACAGCTCCAAGTTCACGATAAGTGTGTGTCTCAGAGTCAAATGAGATGGGGCGCAGTTTGTCATAGTCAACTTTGCCGCTTTCGTTGAGAATCTTTTTATCTGCAAGCACACTTATCACACGGGCTGTGATTCTGGCATCGCCTTTATAATCATCAATGTTAATTACTTCACATTCCATTGTAAGTGGAAAATCTTCAATAACAGGAGCGTTTATTTTATTACTTTTAACTATTTTGGCACCTGATTTTTCAACCTTTTCAGAGTCTTTATTAGCAGATACAATTCCAAAATAGTCACACAATACAAGGGTGTCAACAGTTCCAATTGCCACAGTAAATTGTTTGTTGAGTTTTATGTTCTCTGTTGTTTTGTGAGCCGCATCAAGTAGCAATGTCAATTCTTCATAACCGCATTGTGTGCCCCAGGCAGCATTCATGGCATCGGGATTCCCATTTGCGTCGTATGTCCCAATTATAAGGACAGGAAGAGGAGTAACAACTATTTTACTTTTAATATATTCTTTCATATTTGACATGGTTTTTGTTATTCATTATTTAATAACGAAACCAAACATGATCTTGTTCGCAACGTTCCTTGTTTTGTCACTTGAATGTGTAGGGGACAATTATTTATCGATATCAACAATGATATAATTCTTTGACCCCAGACCAATGGCTTCGGCATGATCAATTGTGTGTAATCCGTGCCGGCTGCTTATACGTTCTTTAAGCGGTGCATTGTCATTATTATCCGATGCTGTCATGTTGAAAATTATATCACAGCAGGCTTTGTCAAGAGCAACAGGGTCGGTAGATGCAAGTATGCCATAGTCTGCAAGTTTTACATCTGCGGGATGTGCAACACAGTCACAATCCACCGACATATTGTTCATTACATTTATGTATACGATATTGTCTCCAAAATAATCGTCCACAGCTTGTGCTGCAGAAGCCATTGATTCCAAAAACACATCCTGTTCCGCAATATTCTGCCAAAGACCTTCAACAGTGTCTTGTTTGCCACCTGAATGGATATAAGCCTTGCCGTCGGCCGATGCCACTCCAATGCTGGAATTCTTTAACGCGCCACCATAGCCGCCCATGGGATGACCTTTGAAGTGAGAGAGATTCACCATATAAGTGTATCTTGGGAGATGATCTCCAACAATGTCATACTTTATATGTCGACGATCTCTTACAGGTATTTTCATTTGTCCATCCTCGTCCAATAAATCAACCGGTGCTATTGAATCAAAGCCATGTTCATGAACAGTTTGCCAATGGGCTTCAACTGTATTCCGTTTGCCACCATATGCAGTGTTGCACTCCACTATAGTTCCACGAACACTGTCAACAAGGTTGCGGATAAGTGTTGGTTTCAAATAATTAGGATTGCCCGATTCGCCTGTGCTTATTTTCACTGCCACTCTATGGCCGTTGGTGGGACGGCCAAGCGCATTGAATATTTTAACTAATGCCTCAGGGGTTATTTCGCGTGTTAAATAAACCGTTGATTGAGCCGAAGCAACAGTTAGGCTTAATAAAGATAGTATTGACAAAAGAAGTTTTTTCATATAAATTCAACTAATTAAAATAAATTGTTTTAACTGTGTGGGAAGCTTTATTAAATTGCAAATATAGTTTATTTTTGTAATACCTGATTATTGAGGCAGTTTATTGTATTGATTTTCATCCACAGGCTCAAGCCATTCATTGGAAAGATTCTCGCCGGGCACTTCCATTGCCAGATGCGCAAACCAATGGTCTTTTGTAGCGCCGTGCCAATGTTTTACATTAGCCGGAATATTTACAACATCGCCCGGTAGCAATTTTATGGCCGGCTTACCTTCTTCCTGATACCATCCTTCACCGGCAATGCATACAAGTAACTGGCCACCGCCTTTGGTGGCATGATGAATGTGCCAGTTATTTCGGCATCCCGGTTCAAAAGTTACATTAGAAAGGTTTACACCAACAGTTGTTACAGGATATATATAGCTGTTGCCTATGAAATATTTGGCATAGGCCGTGTTGGGATTCCCAATTGGGAATATGAGTTCCTGTTCAAATTTTTCCTTTGCATCGTTGGTTTCGGTAACATTATTCCATACTTCGGTAGCCTGACGGAATGCTCCCCATGCTTTGGGCCAACCGGCATAGAAAGCAATTTGGGTAAGTATCTCTGCGATTTCAGTGCGTGTCACGCCGTTTTTCTTGGCTTCCTGAAGATGGAAAGTCAGGGAGCTGTCAATGATGCCGCTGCTGACAAGGGCTGTCACGGTGACAATGCTGCGGTCGCGCAAAGAGAGTTTGTTGGTGCGGCTCCAAACTTCGCCAAATAGAATATCGTCGTTAAGTTCAGCGAATTTTGGGGCGAAGTCGCCAAGTTGGTTGCGCCCTGCGGTTTGTTTTATTTGAGATGGAGCGCTGGTGAGACGGACAGGATTTTGTGAGGCTCTATTGTTCTCAGTGTTCCCGATGTTGTTATCCTCCAGATTAGAGGTTGATTGTGAGTATGTCATATTTATTGAAATTAGAGTTATATACAGAATAGTTATAATCTTTCTCATAATGGTGATAATGATTTATTAAATTCGTTATATACTTTGTCTTATACCATGTTTTTTTTAGCCGATATTGAGCGGTTTAAAAATTAATCTTGAATCCGCCCATGGCGGTGAATCCGGGCATTTCATATCCGCGGTTTATCATGTATCTTGCATTTGTTATATTCTCAAGGCGTGTGAATAAATCAACATGTTTGCAGATGCGGTATGTTAGTTTAAGATTCAGCAATGCGTAATTTTGATTTTTTATGTCATCGGCTACATAAAGTCCGCCAACGCCTTTTACATCGGCGGCAATTTTAAGTTTTTCCCATAAGGAAAGTTCTGCACCAATATAGTATTGATTTTTTGGCGCGCCCACAAGATTATAAAGCGAGGTGTGCATATAACTGTATGATGCAAACAGCCAAAGATTCTCAATGGGATTGCTCTTTGCCGACAATTCAATTCCTTTGTTGATAAATCTTCCGGTATTGACATTTTTGTTATCTACCACCTGAATCATATTCCGTCCCTGGCTGAAATACGCTGTGATATCGGCGTAAAAAAATCGTGAGAAGTATTTTCCAACAGACAGTTCATAATTAATCATCTTTTCAGGTTGGAGATTTGGGTTTGCCATACGGTACAGATATAGTTCCCGGAACGACGGGTTGCGGTATCCCATTGCGAGAGTTCCTTTGATTGTGATTCCCTTACCCGGATTGAGTGCAAATCCAAATTGAGGAATCCACTGGGTATCAAACTTATCGCTGTTAGCCATTCTAAGACCGCCATTGAGATTAATCAAATTTCCCACAAGGCTTTGAGACAAAGTGACGTATGGCGAAAATTCGGTTATTCTTTTTCGAGCGATGGTGCTTAAAGACCCTTCGGTATGATTATTTCCTCCGGAAACCGGTATTTCTCCGGAATATGTGTCAAAATCAAAACCTATTGTTGCCGAGGCTCCTTGCCAGGGGACTAAATTCTGATAAATCATTATGCCAAAACGGTCGTCCTTGCTGTGGAAATGCCGTGGGTCATCAACAAAATGGTTGCCATAACTGTAATATGCCCTTATCAAGCCATTTGTCGAGTCATATTTGTTTGAGGCGCTTATAGATGTTTCGCCTCTTATGATGCTTTGTTTATATATGTCAGTAGACTCAGAATCAGACAACTTTGGATAAATAGGGTCATTGCCTTTAAAGCTCATGATGGTATAGTCTACAGAGGCCTTCCAGACAGAAGAAAAGTCATATTTTATTTTTGCATATCCATTGGCCTGTTTAAAGTCAAAATCTTTCACATTGCCGTCTGTTCTGTTGTAGGATGCCGAAAACAATGAAGAAAATTTTCCGGAACGGATGGTGTTGGTTACCGATGAGAGCCAAGTGTTATAAGAGCCATATTGAGAAGTGATTGTTGTCCTGATACCATTTTTATGCGGATTCCGGGTAATGACGTTGATAGCACCTGCCATGGCGTTAGACCCGTAAAGAACAGATCCCGGACCACGAAGAACTTCCACACGTTCCACATATTCTTTATCGTAAAAATCGGCTATATGATGTGAGTATATTCCGGCGAATTGAGGTTGACCATCAACCATCATCAACACAGCGGAGGCTTTGTCACCGCCCACACCGCGCAGCTTTATATGCCCGGAGCCGCCATTGCTCACGCCAAAGCCAAAAATGCTACGCTCCGAAACAAACAAACTGGGAACCATCCCCGAGATAGCAGATAAAACTTGGGTCTGCCCCGTGGATTCAAGCCTCTCTTGTCCCACAACAGATACCGAGTATGGCAATAGACGGTTTTCTATATGAGAGTTGGAGCCAGTTACAATCAACTCATTAAGTTGTCTTATGCTATCGGCAGAATCAGTGTATGCCAATACCGGAAAAGTTGAAATTAGCAGAGCCGACAAAACTATTGACTTACAATTCATGACTGGTTAATTTGTCCAAGTTGATTATTATATATTTAAGAAAGAGTATAAGTTTATGGTTACATTCTGTACGTGTATCGTTATGTCCTTTTATTACGGGTAATTACGGATATTGCAAAAGTATAACCTGATATTAAAAAAATTTTACCATAAATACAGAATTGTCAACCATTACTACTGTTTATTATAGACCAATAAAAAAGGTTATACAGGATGTCATGATAGATATGACAAAAGAGACTGTCTGAATAATCAAACAGTCTCTTTTTCGAGAGTAGCGAGTCCGGGATTCGAACCCGAGTCTCCACCTTGAGAGGGTGGCGTGCTAGGCCTCTACACTAATGCGCCTTGAATACGGCACAAAATTACAATAATTTTTTGATATCACAAATAGTTATGCTTGCATTTTGTGAAACTTCATCAACAAAGTAATGGTTAAAAGTAATCAATTGAAATATATTCAGAACGTTAAAACCGCAATGATTTTAGGCGAGTTTCAAAATGCTTGGCAAAAATTATATTTGGTGACAAAACCTAAATTTCAGATTAAATTTTTTTCTGTGAGTATAGTGGCCATTTCCTCAGCAACTTCCATGGCTTTTAGCGCGGCTGCTGATGCAAAATCTTCTCCGGAAGATGCATATATTATGGCTCGGGATGAGTTTACAAGAAGTCCGCACTCGTCGTTGAGTCCATGCTCTGAAACTTCGGCAAGACTACCACCTTGTGCTCCTACACCCGGTACAAGCAGGAATGAGCGTGGCGCAACTTTGCGCACATCGTCAAGGAATTCGGCCTGAGTGGCACCAACAACAAACATGAGGTTAATGGGAGAGCCCCAATGTTGAGCACGTTTAAGCACTCGTTCAAATACACGTATGCCATTTTTATCGGTTATCATTTGGAAATCCTGGGCACCTTTGTTTGACGTCAATGCCAGAAGAATAGTCCACTTATCTTTATATTCAAGGAACGGTGTCACAGAATCCTCTCCCATATACGGGGCAACTGTAAGAGCATCAACATCAAGGGTTTCAAAGAAAGTACGTGCATACAGACGTGCAGTGTTGCCTATGTCACCGCGCTTGGCATCTGCAATAATAAATTGATCAGGATAGTTTTCACGTATATATTTTACAGTACGTTCAAGGCTCTTCCATCCTTCGGCTCCCAATGATTCGTAAAATGCAACATTGGGTTTATAAGCAACACAATATGGCGCTGTGGCGTCAATAATTGCCCGATTGAATTCAAAAATTGGATCGTTGGTTTTGAGTAAATGTTGTGGAATTTTCTTTATGTCGGTGTCAAGTCCAACGCATAGGAATGACTTTTTATTTTTGATGTTGTTTACCAGTTGAGTACGTTTCATGTTTATGTGGTTTGAATGGCTTGTTAATGTGATGATGTAAATTAGAGTTCTGCAGCCTTTAACTTTTCGGCGTTTTCGGCAATAATCAAGTGGTCGATAACATCTTGTATGTCGCCGTCTATAAATGCCTGCAGGTTATATACTGTATAGTTTATGCGATGGTCTGTGATACGTCCTTGAGGGTAGTTGTATGTCCGGATTTTAGCAGAACGGTCTCCGGTTGAAACCATAGTTTTGCGTCTGGAAGCTATGTCGTCAACATACTTTTGATGTTCCCGGTCGTAAATGAATGTTCTTAATCTACTGAGCGCTCGTTCTTTGTTTTTAGGCTGGTCTCGTGTTTCAGTACATTCAATAAGAATTTCCTCTGTTGTGCCGGTATTGGGATTGCGCCACATATATCGTAGACGAACCCCGGATTCAACCTTGTTGACATTCTGGCCACCGGCGCCACCGGAGCGGAACGTGTCCCATTTAATCTCGCCCTCGTTGATTTCAACATCAAATGGTTCTGCTTCGGGAAGTACTGCAACTGTTGCTGCAGATGTGTGCACACGACCCTGTGTTTCTGTTGCGGGCACTCGTTGAACACGATGGACGCCGCTTTCGTACTTTAGCGTACCGTATACACCTTCACCACCAACAGCAACAATTATTTCTTTAAAGCCACCGGCAGCACCTTCATTGAAATTCGTGACATTAAACGACCATCCTTTTGATTCGCAATATTTTTGATACATTTTAAATAGGTCGCCGGCAAATATAGCGGCTTCATCGCCACCTGTTCCACCACGGATTTCAAGTATTGCGTTTTTGGAATCTTCCGGATCTGCAGGAATCAAAAGAAGTTTAATTTCTTCTTCAAGCTGTGGTATGGCCGATTGTGCAGCATCAAGTTGCTCCCGAGCCATAATTCTTATGTCCTGGTCATTTTCATTTTCAAGAATTTCTTTTGCTTCTGCAATATCATTGGTGAGCTGCCTATATCTGGATGTTGCTTTAACAAGGTGTGATAAGTCTTTATACTCCTTTGTTAAATGTATATATCTTCGCTGATCGGCAATGACATCAGGATCTGTTATTAATGTTGATATTTCCTCGAAACGGGCATCAATTCCGTCAAGTTTGTCAAGTAAAGATGAGTCGGCCATCTTAGTGAGGGTGATATGCTGATATTTTGTGAGAAATTATGGTTTGCGATATGGTGGAGGGGTGAGGCCTTTTGGTGCATCGGCATCACTATCAGTATTTTGATTGCTGTCTTTTCCACTATCACATACGGTGTCTTTTTCAGTTTCGGCTGGTGCAGCCTCATCTTTTTCGGATTTTTCTTTGAGTGCTATTATCTCGTCGGTACGTGAAGTCCATGGGCGTGGTCCAAAAATAGCTTCAACATCAGCCGTGAAGATTACTTCATGCTCAAAGAGCTCATCGGCAAGGCGTTTGGCGCCATCGCTATATTTGGTTAGTATATCCTTGGCTCTGTTATATTGTTCTGTTAATATGCGAGATACTTCTTCGTCTATTATTTTTGAACGTTCTTCGCTGTATGGTTTGGAAAATCCATAACCTTGTCCTGACGAGTCGTAGTAACTTACATTAGGCAATCGGTCGCTCATGCCGTAATAAACCACAAGCGAGTAGGCTATTTTTGTCGCGCGCTCAAGATCGTTCAACGCTCCTGTTGCAACTTGCCCTATGAAGATATCCTCGGCAGCACGTCCTCCCATGAGAGAACATATTTTGTCAAGTAAAGCTTGTGCGGGCACAAGTTGTCGTTCTTCAGGCATATACCATGCTGCACCTAATGCTTTTCCGCGAGGCACTATGGTGACTTTTACCAATGGATCGCCGTATTTCAGATGCCATGAAACTGTTGCATGACCGGCTTCGTGGACGGCTATGCCTCGTTTTTCCTCGTTGGTGGTGATTTTGTTTTTCTTTTCAAGACCACCGATTATCCTGTCAATAGCTGCATTAAAATCTTCGATTGTGACAACTTTTTTGTTGTTACGTGCAGCAATCAATGCGGCCTCATTGCACACATTGGCAATGTCGGCTCCTGAGAATCCGGCGGTTTGACGTGAGAGTAGCTCAATGTCAAGATCATCAGCTTTTCTAATGTTACGCAGATGAACTTTAAATATTTCAACGCGGTCGTTTATATCAGGAAGGTCAACAAATATCTGACGGTCAAAACGTCCGGCACGCAAGAGAGCTTTGTCAAGGATGTCTACCCTGTTGGTGGCAGCAAGACAAATAACTCCGGAGTTGGATCCAAAGCCGTCCATCTCTGTTAACAGTTGATTGAGTGTGTTCTCGCGTTCATCATTTGAGCCCATATTTGGGTTGCGTCCACGAGCACGTCCAACGGCATCAATCTCATCAATAAAGATAATGCAAGGCGCTTTTTCCTTGGCTTGGCGGAACAAGTCGCGTACTCGCGATGCTCCAACGCCAACAAACATTTCAACAAAGTCCGATCCCGACATCGAGAAAAATGGCACATCGGCCTCACCTGCCACAGCCTTTGCCAGCAAAGTCTTACCTGTTCCGGGAGGTCCAACAAGAAGTGCTCCCTTGGGAATTTTTCCTCCAAGGTCTGTGTATCTGCGTGGGTTTTTAAGGAACTCAACAATCTCCTCAACCTCGGTCTTGGCTTCGGATAGTCCCGCCACGTCCTTGAATGTTACTTTATTAGCGTTGTTTTTATCAAAAACCTGGGCTTTTGATTTCCCCACATTAAATACCGAGTTCGCACCTCCGGCGCCACCGCCGGACATACGTTTCATTATAAAGAACCAAAACGCAATAAGAATTAATATAGGGCCAAATGTCCACAAGATTGATGAGAATCCTGATGACTTTTCGTATTGTACATCACCTTTGAAAGCACCGCTTGATTGCCATGCGCTAATCTTCTGGTCAAGTCTGTCTGCTGAGGGTATTTGGGCTACGATTTTAGCTTCGGCCCCTTGACCTTTTTCAAATCGCGAGCCAAATTTCTTTGATGCGGCAGAATCTGTCAATACGGCTTCGGCTTCATTGCTGTCGGAATTTATAATTAGTTTCTGAGCACCGCCGCCGGCAATGGTTTTTTCAAATTCGGAGAAAGACACTTCTTCCGACATGGAGTTGTCGTCAAGATAAAATATTCCAAACAAAAAGAGAATTACAATGGCATACATCCAATATAGGCTGAATCCAAAGCGGTTTTTCTTATTGCCGGAAGGGTTTTGTCCGGGTTTTATGGGGTTAGGGGGTAATGGCATGCTGTTATATTATGCAAATTTTAATCTGTTTGTAATTCTCAATCAAGATCTGGAATGTCGGATAGCTTAGCGTCGGACCATAATTCTTCGAGATTGTATCTAAGCCGTGCTTCCGGTTGAAATACATGTACTAAAATTGAACCATAGTCTATGACAATCCATTCCGACGATGCGTATCCATCGTAATTATAGGGCTTGATTCCGGCTTCCTCAAGCAGTTTTTCCCTGACATTATCGGCAATCGCAGCGACGTTCATATTTGAAGTTCCCTGACATATTATGAATGTGCTCACAGGTGCATCTTCAATATGCGACATGTCAACTATTGTTATGGATTTACCTTTACGGTCCTGAATGGCATCAATAATCAAATTTGTTAAATCAGATTTACCTTTAGAATAGCTTTTATCGGTCATGAATATGAATGGAATGAATCGAATGTTATGTCAAAAATAAATTATAATTACTTTGTTTCTGCAATTGCAAAATATTAATTGGCAAAGTTATAATAAAATTTCGACAATATAAAATTCAAATATTTATTGTTCTAATAATGTTCTAATAATAGAGTGTGGGTATTTATGATTTTAATACTCACAAATTAGAACAAACAATTTAAATAAAAGATTTGATGCTATAAATAATTGTGATGAATAAAGTGTAAGGATTCTTTTGTGTGCTATTGTCGGAAAAGGCAAGCATCACCGTAGCTCAGGAATCTGTAGTTGTTGTTTAGAGCATGATCATAAACCTTTTTCCAGTTGTCGCCAATGAAGGCGGAAACAAGGAGCAAAAGGGTTGACCCCGGTTGGTGGAAATTGGTGATCATTTGTGAGACAAGACGATATTTATAGCCGGGGGCAATTATGATGCGTGTGGATGCGATGAGATTCTGGTTGCCATTATCTTTTAGCCAATCCAATACGCATTTCAATGCTTGTTTTGTGCTGAGGTTTGGGTGCTCTGCAGTGTAAGGATACCATTGAGGCACTTCACCGTAGAAATTATTGGTGGAAATCAGGCATCCAATATGGTAAAGACTCTCAAGTGTTCTTACAGATGTTGTGCCAACGGCAACAATTGGTCTGTCTGATTCAAATAAACGCTCAATAAGGTTGCGATCGACAACAATATACTCACTGTGCATTTCGTGACCGCCAATATTGTTTGATTTTACCGGCTGAAAAGTTCCTGCGCCAACGTGAAGTGTCACATGGTCTTCTTCAATCCCTTTTTGTTTAAGGGTTTCGAGCAGGGTGGGGGTGAAATGAAGCCCTGCGGTTGGGGCAGCCACAGAGCCTTCAATATTGGCGAAGACTGTCTGGTAGTCTACGGTGTCGGATTTTTCGGTCTTTCTATTCAGGTATGGCGGTATTGGAATTTCTCCTGCAGCTTCAATAATCTTTGCAAAGGTGAAGTTGGGATTATTCCATGATAGTTCAATTATGGAATCTCCATCACCTCGTTCAAGACGTGTTGCGGAGAGGATTATTTCTGTGCCATCAATGGTTAGTTGTCCGTCAAGTGTTCCTTCTTTCCATCGTTTGGAGTTTCCAACAAAGCATTTCCATGTAACTTTACCGATAGAAGAGAAACAAAGCTGGTAGTCCGATGGAGAAACAGGTTCGAGACAGAAAACCTCAATAACAGCTCCTGATATTTTTGAAAATCGGAGGCGTGCGTTGATAACCCTTGTATTGTTATATACAAGCCGGCAGTCCGATGATAAATAATCAGGTAGTTTGCAAAATGTTGTGTCTGCGATTATTGAGTTGCTGTCGGCAACAAGCAATTTACATTGGTCGCGCATTGCCATCGGATGTTTGGCAATTCTATTGTCGGGAAGTTCGTATACGAAGTCCTCTATCGAGAGCAATTTCGGGGATTGCATGAGGTTTAAATTCCAATGCTAAGATGTTGTGGATTAATTTTTGATTACACGTCGTGCACCAAGATATCTTCTTGAATAGTATCCGTCGTCGGGAAGTGTACCGTAGGTGACTCCTTTGCGTGTTGATGCATGAATGAATTTTACATTGCCATTCTCATCAATGTCAACTGCCATGCCCACGTGTCCAACAGTTTTACCGCCTCGTCTTCCGGCAAAAAACATGAGGTCACCGGGTTTTATTTCATCAAGGCTTACTTTTTCGCCTTGTGTGAATTGTGAACGGGATGTTCTATTGAGTTCAATGTCAAATTTTTTGAATACGTAGCTTGTAAAGCCGGAACAGTCAAATGTCTTTGGGCCTGATGATCCAAGGCGGTAAGGAGTTCCAAGGTGTTTGGCTGCATAAGAAATTATATCGGCGGCAAGTTCATCGCCGGAATCTAAAGCCGCTTCTTCAAGCTGCTCCAGGGCATCTTGATCCAGCTCTATGAAAGCTGTTGTTGAATCTTCATTGTTTTGAGCCAGTATAGATGCAAGATTATCTTCAAAATCGGGGGCTGTCCGGGTGTCTGCTGAAACAGGATTGCTTGCAGACATTGCTAAAGGTAGAAAGAGTGCTATTAAGGTAGAGGTGAGTTTAAGTGATATAGATTTCATGATAATGCTAATATGGTCTTCAGACAGGCCGTAGGATTGGTTTGGGTTGTTCCTGCGGGATGAGAGTGGGCCTGTGTTGTTAATTCTGATATGCAAAATTAACAAAAAAAATCTGAGGATGCCGCGAGCATTATTATTGTTTACAAACAATTCACATCTGTTAAGATTGCGGTGCTTATTTAGACTTATATGTGAAAAAATGTTCAAACCACCTTGTCGAATGGGCTCTAAATGCGCCTGTGTGGCGTTACAACCCTATCTCCAAGGTAGTGTGCAAAATCGGCAGCAATGTTTTTCTTTTCAATAAGTGATGATATAAGACTCATCTGGCTATCTATGTCTCCGTTTGTCTGAGCCGTGGCTATGGCCGACATAATGTCTGCTATATCGCATGCGAGTGTTGCGTCCATCAGTTCGTAGAAAGCGCGTGGGCACAACTCGGAAAGTTTGTCCTGCTCGGTTTCTATATGTGCATATTTTGTATGGACTTTACTGAGCTGATGTTTTTCGGATACAAGGTCTGTTGATAGTCGACGAATATCATCGTCGGGGTCGTTTATAAAATATTGAAGTAGAAATTGTGTTGAAAAATCGTCAGTGAGTTTTTGTTTAAGGTCTTCAAGGTCTTGTTGGAGTACAAGCTCCCTTGCCGAAATATCGGCAATGTCTTTTGCGCTTTGCCGGATGTTGTCAATTCCTTGTTGTCTTGCCTTTTCGATGGTTTGCAGGATGTTTTCGTCATTTATGGTCTTGGCCTTAGGCCAGGATTCCATATATAGCTCAATGGCCCGGTTGAAGATTGTGGTGTGGACAGCCGAAGAAAATTTCAACCCCTCGCGCACAAATTCATCGTTAAAAAACTGAAGTACCGTTATTGGCTGCGGAATTCCATTCTCATCAGGAACATCGCAAAATGTATAGCAGCCATATTTTAAGATATATCTGATTATTTCCTGTTCATGGAGCAGAAGTTTATGGTTGCGAACCGTTGATGTACTATCGTTTGCTTCAACGGAGTTTGTGTTGTGAGTGTGTGTTGTTGGAATCTCACTATGTGTATCGCCATTCGCAAGGGAATCCAGGTCCCGGATGGATTCCCTTGCGGCTTCGCGTTGTTTGTTTATATAACTTTTCTCTGCATTATCGGCAATGGTCTTTGAAAGTTGTAAGGAGAGCACTTTCTCATCCATTGTAAGCATTCTTGAACATTCCTGGATATAAACCTGACGTTTGACTGCATCGGGAATAACGGCAATGGAGCGCAGAATGTCGGAGATTACATTTGCACGACGAATAGGGTCGTTTGCGGCATCTTTTAGGAGTATTGATGTTTTGAAACGTATAAAGTCTGTTTCATTTGCCACAATATACTCTTCAACTTCTGTGCCGGAATGAGATTGTGCAAAAGAATCAGGGTCGTCGCCCTCTGGCAGTAACAAAACCTTAATATCCATTCCCTCGGCTAAAAGCATGTCAATTCCACGAAGGGATGCTTTTATTCCGGCCGGGTCGGAGTCATAGATTACAGTGACATTGTTTGTGAACCTATGAATAAGTCTGATTTGGCCATCAGTAAGTGATGTGCCGGAAGAAGCCACTACATTTTCAATACCAATTTGAGACATTGAAATAACATCCATGTATCCTTCCACAAGTATACATTTGTCTTTTTTTACAATAGGCCCCTTTGCTTGGTATAGACCATACAGTTCATAACTCTTTCGATAGACGGCTGTTTCCGGAGAGTTTACATATTTGGCGATATTCTTATCTTTGCGAAGAGTTCGGCCTCCAAAGGCTACTATTTTGCCGGATACGCCAAAAACAGGATATATCACACGCCCTTTGAATCTATCGTATAATGTTCCCTTTTCTGTTTTTGAACACAGACCGGCTGTGATAAGGTATTTTTCGTTAAAGCCTTTTTCGATGGCAGCGTTTGAGAGATTGTCGGGACGGTCAATGGCGTAGCCCAATCTGAATTTTCTAATAGAAGCATCAGAGATTCCGCGCTCTCTAAAATATGCAAGCCCAATTTCATTACCCTCCTGAGTGTCAAGAAGGTTGTGTTCAAAGTGGTTTAATGCAAAATCGTTTATAGCTATTATTGCCTCACGTTCCGACGATGCTTCACGCTCCGCATCGGTCATTTCATGTTCCTTGATTTCTATATTATATTTGCGCGCAAGGTATCGTAAGGCTTCATTAAAGCTAAATTGCTCAAGCTCCATGAGAAAGTTGACCGGTGAACCGCCTTTTCCGCAGGAGAAACACTTGCATATACCCTTGGATTTTGATACAGAAAAAGACGGAGTCCTTTCGCTATGGAAAGGGCATAGACCTATGTAGTTGGCTCCACGGCGTTTAAGGCTTACGAAGTCACTCACCACATCGACTATGTCTGCGGCGTCAAGAATTTTTTGTACAGTTTCGCGGTCAATCTTTTTCATATCTATGTGCAAATTTACGAATTTATTGGTTAACTTTGACAGATAAATACACATAATCATTTTAACAACTACTTAAATAAATATCCTGATTTAATCATGAATAAGAATCTTAGGTCTTTATCGGCCGTTGCAATGGCTCTCTGTGGCGTATTCATTGCAAATGGTCAGCGATTTGCCGTTTTAAGTGACATACATGTTACACCCGGGAATGAGAATGACCGTAAATTGCGTGAAGCAGTAGAAGAAATAAATCTCCAAAAATTCGATGCTGTTATTGTTGATGGAGATTTAACTAATGAGGGCTCGGACGAACAGCTTGCAAATGTTAAGTCGATACTCAATGGTATTAAAGCTCCATTATATGTTTTGCCCGGAAATCATGAAAACAACTGGTCGCAAAGTGCAACCAAAACATTTGTTGATACATTTGGTGGCGACAGATTTGTTTTTGAGATAGATTCTCTTGTTGTTGTTGGTATTAATTGCGGCCCTTTCATGAAAATGGGGGATGGACATATTAAACAAGAGGATTTGCACTGGTTGAAAAATACGCTTGATCAGCGAGTGACACCCGGAAAAAGAGTGTTGTCGTTTAATCACTACCCCATACGTAAGGACGACCTTGACAATTACATGGAATATGCAGCTGTTTTGGCCAACTATCCGGTTATAGGACATATCAATGGCCATTATCATAGCTGGATAAAATATGATGTTGGAGACATAGAGGCCGCTATGGTAAGAGCCTTGGATATGAAGAAGGGAAACTATGGTTATTCGATAGTTGAAGTTTTGCCCCAGTGGACACATATTTATAATAAAGAGTTGGGAAAAGCTCCCGAATCGCGCTTTGCTTTTGCAAACCGCACAAAACACAAGAAAGTAAAGCTTCAGGCATCCGGTGAATCGGTTGTTTCGCCGGAAGGATATGAGATTGAAAAAGTGTGGGCAGACAGTGCGTCGGTATTCACACGTCTTGGTTTTGACGACAACAGTGTTTATTTTGCCACATCGCTTGGCGATGTTAAATCCGTGGATAAAAATTCAGGCAAATTAAACTGGACCATATCTGTGCCTGATGGGGCATCGGTATTTTCAAGGCCGGTTGTGACAAAACCCGGCATTTTGGCAGCGCCGTATGCATCCGGTATTATGTTTATTGACAGCCGTCGAGGTGTCTTGAAGAAGAATAGCCCATCAAAAGAAGGTCCTTATGTTGCAGATGGTGTTGTTACATCTGATGGTAAGGCATATATCCAAGGCGGTTATAAAAGAATAGAACGACGCAGACCTTCCGATGGAAAAATAGTTTGGGAGTATGATTCGCTTTTCAACTATTGTCAAGCGGCCCCTGTTATTGTTGATGATGATGTGATATTTGGAGCCTGGGATACGAATCTGCGTTGTTTGTCGCTAAAAGACGGAAAACTTAAATGGGTTTGGAATAATGGCAAGAGCGCAAATATGCTGGGACCCGGCAATGTGGTACCTGTAGTGACAGACGATAAAGTAATAGTTGTTGCCCCGGACCGTTATATGACAGCGATTGACCGAAAGACCGGCAAGCAAATATGGCGAGATAATTCGCACCGATATCGTGAAAGCCTTGGATGTAGCGCCGATGGATCGCGGGCTTATGCCAAGACTATGGATGGTGAGCTTGTGGCGGTTGATACTAAAGGCGATGAGTTCAAGGAGCTTTGGACAGTTGACATGGGCCTTGGTTATGAACATGCACCATGTATTGTGGCTGAAAAGGACGGTGTTGTATATGCCGGATCTCGTCGTGGCATTGTTACCGCAGTAGATCCTGTGGCTAAAAAAGTTCTGTGGAGCGCACCACTTGGTGTCAGCGAGATTAATGGCATAGATATCGATCCCACTTCCGGAGATGTTTATGTATCTTTGATTGAAGGAACAGTGTGGCGTATTAAAAAGAAATAGACACACTCCACACCGCAGAATGAATAGAAAAATCATTCATATAGACATGGACGCTTTTTTTGCATCGGTTGAACAACGAGACAACCCAATGCTAAAAGGGCGTCCTGTTGCGGTTGGACATGCCAACCAACGCGGTGTGGTTGCAGCAGCGAGTTACGAGGCCCGTAAATACGGTGTACATTCAGCCATGCCATCAAGAAGGGCTCTTAAACTGTGTCCGTCTTTGATATTTGTGCCTTCGCGTTTTTCCGTTTATAAAGAAGTGTCGCGTAATATGCATGATATTTTTCATGAATATACGGATGTCATTGAGCCCATTTCTTTGGACGAAGCATTTTTAGATGTAACTGAAAATAAAAAGGGCATGGAATTGGCAGTGGATATAGCCCGTGAAATAAAACTTAAGATAAGGGAACAACTCAATCTTATTGCTTCGGCCGGAGTGTCCTATAATAAGTTTTTGGCTAAGATTGCATCTGATTTACGCAAACCTGACGGCTTATGTACCATTCATCCTTCAGTGGCTCAGAAGTATATCGATGTGCTGAGGGTAGAGCAATTTTGGGGCGTTGGACCGGTTACGGCGCAACATCTACGCAGACTTGGGATTGAAACAGGGGCAGATTTGCGTGCGGCTTCGTTGGATATGCTGATTCATGAATTTGGGAAACAGGGCATGGTTTACTATCAATTTGCAAGGGGTATTGATCTGCGGCCTGTTTCATCCGAGCGTATCCGCAAATCGGTTGGGTGCGAGCATACTCTTGAAGTTGATATTGAGACTTTACATGAATTCATGGCTAGCCTGATGGATGTTGCCGATGATTTAAACTCACGATTAAAAAGAAATTCGTTTATTGGTGCAACTGTTACGCTTAAACTACGTTTCAGCGATTTCTCACTGCATACAAGATCGCAGACAGCAGAAAACCCTAAATCATGGACAAGAGAAGATTTGATTGATGCAGGCCGGAATTTGTTTGAACAAATTAATTTAAATGGGGCAAAGATACGACTTGTTGGGTTAACAGTGTCAAATCCACCCGGAATTGAACGCGATACAGATAGATATGATTGGGCAATTCCCGGTGATTTTCCACGGCAATTGTTATTGGATTTTGAAAAAGATTATTGAGATATGAGTGTGGATGTCATGCATATAAACACAGTTGGCAGTAAAGACTCAACAGTGGGCTCCCTGATTAGAACCATTGTTGATGGATGCAGCATCAAAGGAGTTGAGTCTCTTGTTGTCTGTGGAAAAGGACAGGGAGATTATGTGCTTCAATCAAAATTTGGATTCCTTTTCAATGTGCTTAAAGCACGGTTGTTTGATAACGATGGCTTCCAGTCTGTGGCATCAACAAAGAAACTGTGTGATATTATTGAAAGAGAACAACCTAAAATAGTGCATATACACAATTTGCATGGATATTATATTGATTTGAGGTTGTTGAGCAGGACATTGTTAAAATATGACTGTAAGGTGGTGATTACAATGCATGACTGTTGGCTGACAACGGGGCACTGTGCATCCATTCCGGTGGAATGTGACCAGTGGGTAAAGGGATGTAATCGTTGTAATTTCAAATGTTTATATCCAAGAGCATGGTTTAAGGGAGATACAGCAGGCAGGCTTTTGGAAAAGAAAGAATTTGTTAGAAGTTTGGGAGATAGACTAACCATTGTAACACCAACAAGATGGATGTCCAATAAGTTGCATAATTCAATATTGCCTTTTCATGAAAATATTGTTATAGCTCACGGTGTGAGTGAGATATTCTGCAATAAAAAGAGCCATGAATGTAAACCGGGGACAAAGCATGGTTTAAATATACTTGCAGTAGCCCGTATATGGACACCCGGGAAAAATCTTGATGGAATACTGCGAGTTGCAAGAAAAATGCCGGAAAGCTGGGTTATACGAATAGTGGGGAAAATTCCGCACAAAATCAAATGTAATGCAATGAATAATGTGGTATTTGATAACAGGGAGGTAGATGAATACGCTCTATCCAATTATTACTCTTGCAGTGATGTGACATTAAGTGCTTCGGCTTATGAAAGTTTTGGTATGACTATTGCCGAGTCCTTAACTGCCGATGTTCCGGTTGTAGTAAACAAACATGCTGCCACATCAGAACTGTTAAGGGTGCCGGCTCTGGATAATGTGATAACAGCCGAGCAACCATATCCGGTTCGCGCCGATGGAATATGTATTGATTTTGGAGTTCCCGATGAAAATGGAGTGTGTGGAAACTTTGATGTCAGCTCTGTTATCAGAGCCATAGGTTTGGCAGCTAAACTAAAACCTGTCACCAAATATGAGCCCGGGAACATGATAGAATCGTATTATAATCTTTATAAGAATCGATTAGGCAAAATCTAAGGTCACACCTTATGGAGAGAAGGTATATGGTTTGCGCATGACTGATATGTATTTTATAGATGAATAAAGATGCTGAGATTGAATTTAAATACAATATTAAATCTCAGCATCTTTTAAATGGTTATTCTGATAACTTGAATTAGGACAATTCAAGTACAATTTAAAGGAGGGACAATGATCGTTCAATGAAATTAGAAAGATCGGAGCCACGCAACAAGCCGTTTTGTAACAAAGCGAGATCAATAAGTTGGCGAACCAGAGCGTTATCCTTTGCGTATGCAGATATTACGGCATCTTGTTTGGCTCTTGTCTCAGAAATGTTTTTCTCAAGATCTTTTATTTTTTGATCTGTTTCAGAATCAGAATCTTTTTTATCATGCAAGGCATTTATGGCACGGTTGTCGTCATCAATTTTCATTGTAAGCGGCGATATTTCCGCACCAATAGTATCAAAAGAGTCTTTTTTAAGTTTACAGATTAATTTGTTAGAAGTGTTGACTACAAGGTTGTAGCTATCGGGAAGATCGCTATAAAATGACATTCCTGGCTGCATGGCTGCCATTTCTTTCATTCGTCTCATGTATTCGTTTGTTGTGAGGACAACAGGTGCTGATTGCTCAGACAAAGCTTCAAAGGTAACTACAAATTGAGCACCCTCAACTTTGGGGATAGAAGATTGGAACATACCTGTGAGTATGTTGCGCTCCACAAGTGTGAGTCCGGTGTCTTTTTTATTGTCTTTTGGTATGAGGTTGTCAACAATATCGCTGTCCACACGTACAAATCGTGTGTTTTTTAATTTGCTTTCCAATAAGCCTATGAAGTGAGAATCCAATTGGCCGTCCATCAAGAGCACTGAGTAGCCTTTTTCGCGGGCTGCTTTTATGTAACTGAATTGTTCTTCGGCATTGTTGGCATAAATGTAGACAATATTTGAATCTTTGTCGGTTTGTTGGGCTTCTATAAGTGTTCTATAATCTTCAAGCGTGAAATACTGTCCGTCTGAATCCTTTAGAAGCGCAAATTTCATTGCCGGCTCAAAGAATTTTTCATCGGTGAGCATTCCATATTCAATGAAAATTTTAATATCATCCCATTTGCTGTCAAATTCCGCGCGGTTATTGCGGAATATTTCATCAAGTCGAGAAGCAACTTTTTTTGTTATGTAAGATGAGATTTTCTTGACAGCATTGTCGCTTTGCAGATATGAACGAGAGACATTAAGTGGAATATCAGGCGAATCTATAACTCCCTGCATCAACATCATGAATTCAGGTACAACTCCTTCAACGGAATCTGTTACAAAAACTGAATTGCAGTATAGCTGAATACGATTTTTGTTAACTTCAAAATTATTTTTGAGTTTTGGGAAGAAAAGAATACCTGTCAGGGTAAACGGATAGTCAACATTCAAATGAATCCAAAACAGAGGGTCTTCCTGGCCGGGATATAGTTCATGGTAGAATTCCAGATAATCCTCATCCTTCAGCTCTGATGGTTTTTTTGTCCATTTGGGCTCTGTGTCGTTGATTATATTATCTTGGTCGGTATCAACCATTTTGCCATCTTTCCATTCCTGTTTTTTTCCGGATATTACAGGCACAGGCAAAAATCTGCAATATTTCTTTAATAAAGAATCGATGTTTTGCTTTTCAAGAAATTGCTTGTTATCATCGTCTATATATAATATAATATCGGTGCCACGTTCTGCTTTCTGAGCTTTTCCCATAGAAAACTCCGGTGAGCCATCGCACTCCCATTTGACAGGTTCCGCTCCGTCCTTGTACGATAATGAGATTATCTCCACTTTTTTAGAAACCATGAAAGCAGAGTAGAAACCAAGTCCAAAGTGTCCGATGATAGCGTTTGCGTTATCCTTGTATTTGTTGAGGAATTCTTCGGCCCCTGAAAAGGCAATCTGATTAATATATTTGTTGATATCGTCGGCAGTCATACCTATTCCATGGTCGGAAATAGTAAGCGTGCCAAGGTCTTTATCAATTTTAACTCGTACGGATGTGTCCCCCAGTTCGCCTTTATATTCACCAAAGGATGACAGGGTCTTTAGTTTTTGAGTTGCGTCAATGGCGTTTGAGACCAATTCACGAAGAAAAATCTCATGGTCGCTGTAAAGAAATTTTTTTATCACCGGAAAAATATTTTCCGTGGTAACTCCAATTGTTCCTTTTTGCATAGTTATATATATTATTATATATTAATTTTAATTCCAGACATGTTTTTTTAGCTTTATGAACTTCTGTCAAATGCTATATGGTATATAACATATTAGCAAAGAAGATGCCAAAGTTTAGCTGTGTCAGTTTTAGTTAATAATTTGTAATAAATAAATACGGCCAAATTCTGTAAATCAGATAATTTGACCGTATTTACAAATGATTATTTTGAAATTACAAAATATACCCTTAGTGACAAAAATGTCAGAGATATGCCAAATCAGTTGTCAGAACATGGCATTGGTGCTGTGTTGTTGTCATCGACAATGATTCTACTGATAATCTTATCGTTTTCAGAATCATAATCAATAATAATTTCAGATCCACTCATAACTTGTGCCGAGATAATAAGTTCGGCAAGCTCATCTTCGAGATATTTTTGTATGGCACGTTTTAAGGGGCGGGCTCCAAACTGGTTGTCATATCCTTTTTCTGCAACATAATTCTTGGCAGCATCGGTTAGTGTGAGTCTGTAACCCAAGTCGGAAACCCTGCGATAGAATCCGTTAAGCTCAATATCAATGATTTTGAATATGGCCTCCTTGTCAAGAGCATCAAACATTATTATATCGTCAATTCTGTTAAGGAACTCCGGGGCAAAGGCTTTGTTTAGAGCCTTTTGCAATACGCCGTGAGCAAAATTTTTATCCACAGCCGCGGTGTTGAATCCAACACCGGAGCCAAAGTCCTTCAATTGGCGTGTGCCAATGTTCGATGTCATGATTATGATAGTGTTCTTGAAGTCGATTCTGCGGCCAAGGCTGTCGGTCAGACGGCCTTCGTCCATGACCTGGAGCAAAAGGTTGAATACATCGGGATGAGCTTTTTCAATTTCATCAAGCAGGACAATAGAGTAGGGACGGCGGCGCACTTTTTCGGTGAGCTGTCCGCCCTCTTCGTAGCCCACGTATCCCGGAGGCGCACCTACAAGTCGGCTGACTGTGAATTTTTCCATATACTCGCTCATGTCAATTCGAATGAGTGTATCGGCCGAATCAAACATGTATTCCGCCAGTTTTTTTGCAAGATGGGTTTTGCCCACTCCTGTTGGTCCAAGGAAGAGGAATGTGCCAATTGGCTTGTTGGGGTCTTTAAGGCCAATTCTGTTGCGTTGTATTGCTTTGACAACTTTTTCAATGGCTTGATCTTGTCCAATGATAGAGTTTTTAATGGCAGGTGCCATTTCAAGTAGACGTTTACCTTCGGCCATTGCTATTCGCTGTACCGGCACTCCGGTCATCATGGCAACGACTTCTGCAACTTTGTCTTGATCTACGGTTTGACGTTCCGATTCAAGTTTAGTTTCCCATTCTTGTTTGGCAACCTCAAGCTTGTCCATAAGGCTGTGTGCTTCATCTCGCCAACGTGCAGCTCGCTCAAAATCCTGAAGTCTCGCGGCTTCAATCTTGTTGTTGTTTGCCTGCTCTATTTGCTGTTCGAGAGCTTCTATCTCCTGGGGGACAATGATGTTTGTGATATGGACTCTTGAACCGGCTTCGTCCAAGGCGTCGATAGCCTTGTCGGGGAAATTCCTGTCCGAGATATATCTTTCGGTGAGTTTTACACAAGCATCAAGAGCATCTTCCGTAAAGTTTACATTATGGTGAGACTCATATTTGTCTTTGATGTTATGGAGAATTTCAAGCGTTTGCTCGGCGGTGGTTGGCTCAACCATAACTTTTTGGAATCGACGTTCCAGAGCGCCGTCTTTTTCAATGTTTTTACGGTACTCGTCAAGCGTTGTCGCGCCAATGCATTGCACTTCGCCGCGTGCGAGTGCCGGTTTGAGCATATTTGCGGCATCCATAGAACCCTGGGCGTTTCCGGCACCTACGATTGTATGAATCTCATCAATAAACAATATAATATCTGGATTTCTCGTCAATTCATTGAGAATAGATTTTATGCGCTCTTCAAATTCACCGCGGTATTTAGTTCCGGCAACAATGGATGCCATGTCAAGGGAAACAACACGCTTGTTGAACAGGACCCGCGAAACTTTGCGATGAACTATTCTCAATGCCAGGCCTTCAACAATGGCCGACTTTCCAACGCCTGGCTCGCCAATTAAAACAGGATTGTTTTTTTTGCGACGACTTAAGATCTGTGCCAGACGTTCAATTTCTGTTTCCCTTCCCACAACGGGGTCAAGGGCCCCTTCTGAAGCGGCACGTGTCATATCTCTACCAAATTTGTCAAGCATCGGGGTGTCAGTTCCCGATTTGCTTTTTGTGCGAGTGGATTTTTTTGAAGACGAAGCGTTTTCAGCAGAATCTCTGTTGTGATTTGGCTTGTCTTCGTCCGGTTCATCCGGATTTTCAATAAAGTCCGGACCGGCAACAGGTTCCGACTCCTTGGACAAAGCCTCTTTTAGCGAGCTATATGACAGCCCGGCTTCGATAAATGGTTTTATAAATGACATATTTTGAATTTCTGAATTGTGAAAAAGAGCAAGAAGCAGGTGACAAGAGTCTATGGTTTCACTTTTATATATGTGTGCTTCAAGCGTGCTAAGTTTTATAATGCGGTTTGTGAGTGGACTGACAGTTAGTTTCTGAGGCTGTGAGTCAATATCATAAAGAGATATGTCGAGGTTGTTTCTCAGGGTGTCAAGAACTTCGGAGCCAACAACTCGCTCAAGCATCCGAAACCCGGAATCGCGCTGCTCAAGCGATGCCAGAAGCAGAAACTCAGGGCTTAGCTCACTGCAGTTGTGCCGTTGTGCCAGCGCCGAGCTTACATTCAGCATATCAGTCACTTCGTTTGAAAATTTATTTTCCATTAATATAATTCCTTCAATATTTCAATAATACAAATAACTTGGTGTATTAAAGTCTTAAATAAAAAGTCAACAAATATCTATAAGCAAATACTGTGCCAATATTCACTAAAATTGATTTAAAATCAAAGTTAGTTATTATTTCCGAAAAATTTCGTAACTTTGTGTGATAATTTTGGCGAGTCAGGACCTAATTATGGGTTTTTAAGAATTGGCTCGGCTTTAAAGGATTAATTAATATATCATTACCACATGTTGGAAGAAGACCGCATAGTAAAAATCAATATTGAAAATGAGATGAAATCGGCTTACATTGATTATTCAATGTCAGTGATTGTATCTCGAGCCTTGCCCGATGCGCGCGATGGACTCAAACCGGTGCAGCGTCGAGTGTTGTTTGGTATGAACGCCATGGGTAACACCAGCGACAAACCGCACAAAAAATCTGCGAATTGCGTTGGCGAAGTGATGGGTAAATACCACCCGCACGGAGACTCATCTATTTATGGTACGGTTGTGCGTATGGCGCAAAGCTGGGCATTGAGGTATACGTTGGTCGATGGTCATGGAAACTTTGGCTCTGTTGATGGTGCTTCGCCTGCGGCCATGCGTTATACAGAAGTGCGTCTCGATAAAATTGGTGAGGAGATGCTTACAGATATCAATGATGATACTGTGGATTTTCAGCCAACATACGACAATGTGAGGAAAGAACCTGTTGTCCTCCCGACAAGATTCCCCAATTTGCTGGTTAACGGAGCTTCCGGTATTGCTGTTGGTATGGCAACAAACATGCCACCTCATAATTTGACCGAAGCCATAAATGCCTCAATCGCATTGGTTGAGAATCCCGATATCACTATCGATGAGCTTATCACACATATCCCGGCTCCCGATTTCCCAACAGGTGGAACTATTTATGGATATAATGGAGTGAAGGATGCTTTCCATACAGGTCGAGGCCGTATTATTATTAGGGCCCGTGCCGAGATTGAGTCTGAGGCTAACCATGAATCTATTATCATAAACGAAATTCCGTATGGTGTAAATAAAGCCGAGCTCATAAAATATATTGCCGATTTGGTAAATGAAAAGAAGCTTGACGGTATTGCCGATATCAACGATGAAACGGACTTCGAAGGAATGCGTATTGTTATTAAATTGAAGAACGATGCAAATGCGAATGTTGTTTTGAACAAATTGTACAAAATGACTCAACTCCAGGCGTCATTCTCGGTTAATAACGTGGCATTGGTTGACGGTAGGCCCAGAACGTTGAACCTTAAGGAATTACTGCAGTCTTTTATATCTCACAGGCATGAAGTTGTTATTCGCAGAACAAAATTCCGTCTTGGCAAAGCTCTTGAGAGATTGCATATTTTAGAGGGCTTGATTATAGCATCACAGCATATTGATGAAGTTATTCAAATCATAAGGTCATCGGCAAATGTTGAGGAAGCAAAGAGCAGACTTATAGAAAGATTTGAACTTTCGGATGCTCAGGTTACGGCAATTGTTGAGATGAGATTGCGCAACCTTACTGCACTAGAACAAAGCAAACTTGAAGATGACCATCGCAAGTTAAAAGAATATATTGCAGAGTTGGAGCTTATTCTCAATGACGATAACGAGTGCCGACGTGTTATTGTTGCCGAGCTCACAGAGATTCGAGACAAGTTTGGTGACGAAAGAAAAACCGATATCGATTATACGGCAGGTGACTTCAACGCAGAAGATTTCTATGCCGATGATGATATGATTATAACCATCTCGCACCTTGGTTATATCAAGCGAACCCCACTCAGCGATTTCCGTGCGCAAAGACGCGGCGGTGTTGGTGCCAAAGGCGCCGATTCAAGAGATGCCGACTTTATAGAGCATATTTATCAGGCGTCCATGCACTCTACAATGTTGTTCTTTACTCAAAAGGGCCTTGTATACAAGATGAAAGTGTATGAATTACCAGAAGGCGCAAAGAATACAAAAGGACGTGCATTGCAAAATCTGTTGAATATAGAATCAGGTGACTCTGTAAATGCGTTTATCAGCTGCAAACATCTTGATGATGTTGAATATATCAATTCACATAATCTTGTTTTTGCAACAGCTAAAGGTGTTGTCAAGAAAACATGCCTTGCAGAGTATGCACGAGTTTTGGCTAAGGGTAAGAAAGCGATTATATTGCGTGAAGATGACCGATTGGTTGGTGTGGAACTCACCGACGGCAACAGCGATATATTGCTTGCAAATAGATATGGACGCGCTATAAGATTCAATGAGTCTAAAATCCGCCAGATGGGACGTGTCTCAACAGGTGTGCGTGGCATGTCGCTGGATGACGATTATGATGTTATTGTTGGGCTTGTGGTTATGTCACCCGAGACTGAGCGTACAATCCTTGCCTTATCTGAAAACGGTATAGGCAAACGTTCCGCACTTGAAGCCTACCGTATTACAAACCGTGGAGGTAAAGGTGTTAAGACCATTAATGTCAATGATAAAACCGGATATCTGGTGGCATTTAAAAGCGTGTCGGACGAAGAAGATTTAGTTATCATCAATAAATCGGGCATAACATTGCGCATCAGACTCTCTGCAGTGCCTGTGAGGGGACGTGCAACTATGGGTGTGAAAATCATTAACCTTGACAAGCGTGGTGATGTGATCGCATCGGTTTGTGTAGTTGATACAGACCCAGAAGAGGAGACTCAAGAGGTGGCTGCTGAAGCATTGGCTGATATTGAAAATGATGACAATATTATAGAAGCAAATGAAACAGAAGTTGACGAAGTGATTGATGAATCGGTTGAAGAAATCATTGAAGATTCGGAAACTGATAACGAGGAATAAATTTTAATTCCTTTGTGAACAAAACTTGTTGACTGATTGTTTCTTTTAAGATAATTGTGAATAAATCATAAATACAGTTTGCAAATAATATATAACATACAACCAAATACCTAATCATTAATTTCTCCAAATTATGAAGAAAATCAGCATTTTATCAACAGCACTTATGGCTGTGTTCACTATGTCGGCTCAGGAAGCTGTAGTGAAAGACGCTGAAAAAGCCATGAAAAGTGGAAAAACATTCGAAGAAGTCGTTTCAATAATAGAACCGGCTACGAAAGATGCAACCACATCAACTCTTGCCATAACTTATTATGTGCCGGGTAAAACCGCGTTTAAGAGCTATGATGATAAACTTGGAAAGCGTCAGCTTGGACTTTATAAAGCAGAAGATCCCAAAACTGCGGAAATCTATCATGATATGGCCAAAGAGCTTGTTGGCGGATATGACTACTTTATTAAGGCTCTGTCACTTGACACTGTTGTAGATAACAAAGGAAAGCAAAAAACAAAATATTCCAAAGAAATTGTAAATACTTTGGTTGGCCATTATAATGACTATAATACTGCCGCCCTTGATTTTTGGAATTCAAAAGATTATGATGGAGCTTACCGTGCATGGGATATCTTTTTGAATATGCCTTCGGTTAGCGCATTGGAAGGAAAACTCAATGTCCCCACTGATACAATTGTTGGCGAAATCATGTATAACCAAGCGCTTGCCGCATGGCAAAACAATGATCATGCTGCCGCTGTCAAGTCTTTCCGCAATGCAGTTGAAAAAGGTTATACAAAGCAACAAGTATTTGAATATGGAGCAGCAGTTGCCGAAGCCGCAAAAGATATGGACTCATTCAACTACTTTGCATCGCAGGGCAGTGAATTTTATCCACAGGTAGACAATTTTATTAATCTCCTGATTAATTACTATCTGAAATCAGAAAAATTTGATGAAGCTCTCACTGCAATAGACAAAGCAATTGCTTCTCATCCGGAAAATGCTCAATATCATGCTCTTAAGGGTATTATTTATTATAATAAAAATGAGCTCAATCCAGCAGTTGAATGTTACAAAAAAGCACTTGAACTGAATAAAGACAACTCTCTTGCCAACTTCTATTACGGTGTGGCACTCAACAATCAGGCAGGTCAACTCAGTGATTCTTATGAAGGTGTAAATTATGATTCATACAAAGAACAATCAATTAAACCACTGTTGGTTGAATCGGCAAAATACCTTGAGAACGCTTATAAACTTGACAAGAATATTCGTGGCGAAGCATTGAAAATCTTAAAAAATGTATACTATAATCTTAACGATGCCGCCGGAATGAAATCTGTTGAAGAACGTCAACTTGACGACTAATCCAATATTTTAGTTATAAAGATGTGCCGATATCATTTTAGATGTTGGCACATTTTTATTTTAGGCCACATTATACTTATTAAGAAGCATTTTGCCGTTGAGTTTAGTCCACGCTTTTCCTTTTAGAGAGTTGTTTAATGGAATATAAAGGAGATTAAAATAAATGATGGAGTTATATTTTTATATGTAGTTGAATTGAACTAAATTTGCAATATAATAATTAGATATACACATAATAATATGTCAGATACCGAACAACAGTTTGATAAAGCGCTTGAGATTTGTCGCGATATTTTTAAGAGGAAATTAAATGATTATGGTGCGTCATGGCGAATACTGCGTCCGCAATCTGTCACAGACCAGTTGTATATAAAAGCAAAAAGAATACGCACTCTGGAAACAACCGAAGTTAGTGCTGTTGGCGAGGGGATTTTGCCTGAATTTATGGCGATTGTAAACTATTCTGCTGTGGGTGTTATACAACTCAAGTTAGGAGCGTCGGACTATAAAGACTTATCTCCGGACGAAGCACTTGCACTGTATGATGATGTTATTTCGCGCTCAAAGAAATTGATGATTGCCAAAAATCACGATTACGGAGAAGCGTGGAGAGATATGAGATTGATGTCATATACAGATTTTATCTTGACCAAGATATCACGAATTAAGGAAATTGAATCCAATGACGGGCGTACTTGTGTATCGGAGGGAATAGATTCAAACTATTTTGATATGTTGAACTATGCTGTTTTTGGCATAATCAAGCTTACAGAATGAAATTTAGATTTATTCCCGCCTGTCAGAAAAATATCACAATTCTTGTTTGGATATTAAGGATTGTTGTTGGCATGGTGTTTATTCTCTCGGGGTTTGTCAAGTGTGTTGACCCATGGGGGTCGATGTATAAGTTTGCAGAATATTTTTTTGCATGGGACATGGATATGCCGCGAGAGATTACATTGGTTATGTCATCAGGTCTTGCTGTATTTGAGTTTGCATTAGGTGTGCTGTTGATTTTCGGAGCTATGCGACGCACTACAGCATGGCTTTTGGGGATGTTTATGACAGTCATGACAATAATAACCGTATATATCTATGTGGCAGATCCTGTCAGTGATTGCGGATGCTTTGGAGATGCCCTTATAATTTCCAATGGTGCAACATTGCTAAAAAACGTGGCACTTGATATCGCAGTGATATATCTTGTGATGCTAAATGGACGTGTCGCCGGTCTTATATCAAAGAAAGTTCAGTGGCTTGTTGCTGTTTTTTCGGCAGCATACTGTGTGAGTCTTGAAATTGTGGGTTATCATTCGCAGCCTGTTGTAGATTGGCGTCCATACGGTGTTGGTACTGATATATCAGCTATAGAATCAGAACCCGTGAATCTGGATGGCATGAAATTTATATACGAAAAAGATGGTGTGAGGAAAGCGTTTGATGCAGATGATATTCCGGAAGATGACACGTGGGAATTTATTGAAAGAAAATCAGAATCAAACTCTGCATCCATATCGTCCACGATATCGGTTATGGATGCAGATGATAATGATGTGTCAGGTTTTGTTTTTGCGCCCGGAGGCAAGAAACTGCTGCTAATTGTCTCGGACCCGATAGAATATGGATTGTCGCGCAGTCATCAGGCAAACACCCTGTACGAAGCGTCAAATAATATAGACAGTCTGGAATTTATTGCAATTATAGCATCGGACTATCCCGGTGGAATTAATGGATGGAGTGAAAAAGTGCATGCAAATTATCCGGTGTATCAGGCCGAAGATACAGATTTAAAAATGCTTGCACGCGGAGATGCCGCTTTGGTATATTTGGACAAAGGTACAGTAAAGTGGAAATACAATGTATTTCATTTTGGCCCCCGTTTTGCAGATGATTTTAAAGAACACTCTCTGAATAAAGACAATATTCTTGAAAATATTGATTCAAAGGCATCTTCACTCTCGTTTTTGAAGTGGACAACATTTGCTTTTGCTGGTGTTTTGATATTGCTAATAGTTGTTGGACGTATTTTGACAAATCATAAAAAACAATTAACTTTGCAGTCTGAGAAAACCGAAACTGACGTTTAATATCTTTTAGCTGTCAGTCAATAGGTGTGACAAATTAAAGAACCTCAAACCCAAACAAAACTAAGATAAAATGAGAAAAAACATTGTTGCAGGTAACTGGAAAATGAACACAACCCTGCAGGAAGGCGTGAAACTTGCTCAGGAAGTTGATAATGCACTTAAAACAGTTGAACCCAAGTGCGATGTGATTGTTTGTGTTCCTTTTACACATCTTGCATCTGTAAATGGAGTTATCACCAATGCAGATAAATTAGGCTTAGGCGCAGAGAATTGTGCAGATAAAGCTAAAGGTGCATACACCGGAGAAGTGTCAGCAGCTATGGTTGCATCTACAGGTGCGAAATATGTGATTCTCGGACACTCGGAACGTCGTCAGTATTATGGAGAAACATCGGCGATATTGCGCGACAAAGTTGCCCTTGCTCTTGAAAATGGCCTGAAACCAATATTCTGTATTGGTGAAGTTCTTGAAGAACGTGAAGCCGGTAAACATTTTGACGTTGTTAAAACACAGCTTGTTGAAGGCTTGTTTAACCTATCGGAAGAAGATTTCGCTAAGATAATTGTAGCTTACGAACCCGTATGGGCAATTGGTACAGGCAAAACTGCAACTGCCGATCAAGCTCAGGAGATTCATGCTTATATCCGCGAAGTTATCGCAGAAAAGTATGGTAAAGAAGTTGCTGACAACACCTCTATTCTTTATGGTGGCAGCTGCAAACCATCAAATGCAAAAGAAATTTTTGCAAAAAGCGATGTTGATGGCGGACTCATTGGTGGTGCAGCCTTGAAATGCGAAGATTTCATGGGCATTGTAACCGCTTTTTAATGATGTCTAAATAATAGATTAATAAATAAGTGGAACCGTATTTTATTCGGCTCCACTTATTTATCAAAATAACTCATACTGATTTTTTTTAATAGCTGATTATTAAATAAATCAAGTTTATAATTCTCCTCACCACATAACTACATCAGATGCTAAAGCTTTTGAAAATCTTGTTATTAAGCTTCGTTCTAATTCCGCTTGCTGTTTTTGCAGACGATAATAAGCCGGATATTGTTTCCCATATAAATAATGGAGGAACAATAGTGATTGAACAACCACGTGAGTTGGATCAACGCATGATTTATAATGAAGATACCGAACAAGACGATACGCCTCAAACAACTAACAAGCGCACAGGCTCGGTATCCGCTATTGGCTATAGGGTTGAAATATATGCCGACAATAATGCCCGGACAGCTAAATCTCAGGCTTCGACAAGAAGGAATAGAGTGGGGGCGAGATTACCACAGTATGCCACATATATGGTTTTTGAAGCACCGTATTGGCGAGTGAGAGTTGGTGATTTTCATTCCAGGCAAGAGGCTGAATCTGCCATGGCAGAAATTAAAAGAGTTTTCCCAGCCTATACATCGGATTTGCGTATAGTTAGATCACGTGTGAAGTGATGTCACTATATATTAGAAGTTTTTAATGTCAAAGAAGATGAGTGAATTGACAGAACAGCAAAAAATAGAAGAAATTGCATCGCACTATGAGGCAATCATAAAACTCCTTGGTGAAAATCCGGACAGGGAGGGCTTGAAAAAAACTCCCATGCGTGCGGCCAAAGCCATGTGGTTTGCAACGTCGGGCTACCGCACGGATTCAGCCGAGGTTATTCGTCAGGCCATATTTGAATATGCAGGCAGCCGAATGATTATTGTCAAAGATATAGAGTTCTACTCTTTGTGTGAGCATCATATTCTGCCGTTTTTTGGAAAGATATCAATAGGCTATATCCCAAATAGTAATATGGTGGGATTGAGTAAATTGGCTCGTCTGGTAAATGTTATAGCCCGTAAACTACAGGTACAGGAAAGGCTTACGGCAGAAGTTTGTAAGGCGGTTATGGACACACTTGATGCCAAAGGTGCTATTGTGGTATGCAATGGAGAGCATCTATGCATGAAAATGCGAGGTGTTGAAAAACAACACTCAACAACCACAACTACGGATTATCTTGGTGAATTTGAAACTAATCCGGACCTGAGAAATGAATTTTTTGCTTCATTAAAAGCGTTGTAATGGAGCGGAGCCAATCCGGTGCATCAAATTCGTTCAAACACTAATTGTTTTATGCCGGCACGGTATAACTTAACACTGTATTCACCAGAAATCTTTACCTGGATTCTTTCCAATAATTATTATAAAAAAATCAGGTAATTATTTTTGCCGGAAAATAAATTAGCACTACCTTTGTGGCAATAAAACGATTGCCCCACACCTGATGAAAATTGTTTTAATATCGCGACACTCGCGTCACAGTTTGGATGTCAGGCGTTTTGACCTCAAAATTCATTACGGTCGGAACGCTTCACTTGAAAGCCGGCTATGATGCGGGCTTTTTCTTTTTAAATATATTGAAAAAAAAGAATTATATAATTAGTGTTTTGAACTAAACTAATTTCTAAGGAATATATGTCACAGCTAAGATTTAAAGTCGTTGAAGAAGCATTTGACCGCAAGGCAGTGCCTGTTGAAATTCCCAAAGTGCGCCCCGAGGCATTATATGGAACAAAAGTATTCAATCGCCAACGTATGTTTGAATATCTTGATAAACAGACCTTCGATGCTCTTGTATCAGCAATTGAGAACAAACGCCCGATATCACGGGAAACAGCCGATAGTGTTGCCAGGGGAATGAAGCAATGGGCTATTGAAAACGGTGCTCGTCATTATACCCATTGGTTCCATCCGTTGACAGATGGCACCGCCGAAAAACACGATGCCTTTATAGAACATGATGGTAAAGGTGGAGTTGTTGAGAAGTTTACCGGAAAGTTACTTGTGCAGCAAGAACCGGATGCCTCGTCATTCCCTAACGGCGGTATAAGAAATACATTCGAGGCAAGAGGCTATTCGGCATGGGATATATCTTCTCCGGCTTTTATTTTAGGTGAAACACTTTGCATACCAACAATATTTATATCATATACAGGTGAGAGCCTTGACTACAAGACTCCGCTTTTGAGAGCTATAAATGCTGTGGATGCGGCAGCAACATCTGTAGCACAGTATTTTGACCCAACGGTTAAGCATGTAACATCATATTTGGGATGGGAACAGGAATATTTTCTTGTAGACGAAGCACTATATTCAGCTCGTCCGGACCTTGTTATGACCGGACGCACGTTGATGGGACATGAATCGCCTAAAAACCAGCAGCTCGAAGACCATTATTTTGGCGCAATCCCATCAAGGGTTGAGGCCTTTATGCTTGACCTGGAATTGGAATGTCACAAATTGGGAATTCCGGCTAAAACACGTCATAACGAAGTTGCGCCAAATCAGTTTGAACTTGCTCCTATATATGAGGAAACCAACCTTGCAAACGACCATAACCTGTTGCTGATGTCGTTGATGGCCGAAGTGGCACGACGTCATAACTTTAGAGTCCTTCTACATGAAAAACCGTTTGCAGGAGTCAATGGCTCGGGTAAGCACAACAACTGGTCGCTGGGCACTGATACGGGAGTGCAACTTTTTGCACCGGGAAAAACTCCCGAGCACAACCTCCAGTTCATAACATTTGTGGTGAATGTAATGAAAGCGGTTCACACACATAACGCACTGCTCAAGGCATCAATCATGTCGGCAACCAATGCTCATAGGCTTGGCGCCAATGAGGCCCCTCCTGCAATTATATCTATCTTCACAGGATCTCAGTTGGCCGAAGTTCTAGACGACCTTGCCAAGAGCTCGGACAAACAGTTGGATAATCTTGCGCATCGCGAAGGAATTTCTGTTGGTGTAGCTCAGATTCCGGAAATTCTCATAGATAATACGGACCGAAACAGAACATCACCATTTGCTTTCACCGGAAATAGGTTTGAGTTCAGGGCTGTTGGCTCAAGTGCCAACTGTGCATCAGCCATGATAGCATTGAACGCGGCTGTAGCACATCAATTGAATTTGTTCCATGACGCAGTTGAAAAGCGCATAGAAGACGGAGCAGACAAAACCACTGCCATATTGTCGGAAGTGCGCAAACTCATTATAGAATCAAAAAATATTCATTTTGACGGAAATGGATATAGCGATGAATGGGTTGCGGAGGCTCGTGAAAGAGGTCTTGATACGGAAACTTCTGCTCCAAAGATTTTTGATGCATATCTAAGTGAATCATCAATAAACATGTTCACTTCAACAGGAGTGTTCACACCCCTGGAACTTGAAGCGCGTAATGAAGTGAAATGGGAAATGTACACTAAAAAAGTACAGATTGAAGCTCGTGTTCTTGGAGATTTGGCTTTGAATCATATTATCCCGGTTGCAACTCGTTATCAGTCTATGCTTGTTGACAATGTAGTTAAACTACGTCAGATTTTTGATCAGGAAAAAGCATCGAAAGTTGGTGCGCATGATATTGAAACTATTGAACGTATATCAGACCACATGACTGCAATTAAAGTTGAAGTGGATGAAATGGTGGAAGCCCGTAAGAAAGCAAATCATATAACAACCGGAGAACGAGACCGGGCCATAGCCTATCATGACACAGTTGTCCCCAAAATGGAAATAATACGTAAACACATCGATAAACTTGAACTGATGGTTGACAATGAAATGTGGCCATTGCCAAAATATCGTGAACTATTGTTTATCCGATGATTATTTGTTTATCGGATGATACTATATTAATAGTTAAATAAAATAAATTGCTATTTGATTGATGGAGCAAATCAAACATGAGTGTGGCGTGGCATTAGTGAGGTTACGCAAACCATTGGATTATTACAAAAAAAAGTACGGTACATATACATGGGGCCTGGATAAACTCTACCTCCTTATGGAGAAACAACATAACCGTGGACAAGAAGCCGCAGGAGTTGGAGTGGTGAAACTTGGCTGCAAACCCGGAAATGAATATGTTTTTAGGGAAAGAGCCATGGGTACCGATGCCATATCAACTATTTTTGGAACTATTCATTCTCAGCTTACTCAGGAAGTTTTATCACAAGACCCGGATGTGATAGAGTCTGATGCGCCATTTCTTGGACAGATTTACATGGGGCATCTTCGTTATTCCACAACCGGACGTTCAGGGATGTCGTATGTGCATCCGTTTTTAAGAAGAAATAACTGGCGGTCAAGAAACCTGATGCTGTGCGGAAACTTCAATTTAACAAATGTAGAAATCGTTTTTGAACAGGTTGTTGCCAAAGGTCAGCACCCAAGACTATATAGTGATACTATTGTGCTGCTTGAGCAGATTGGATATGCACTTGATAAAGAAAACCATCGTCTATATCGTGATTTCCGCAGTAAATTCACAGATCCGGCACTGGCTTCGGCAATAGAAGACAATATAGATATGGGACGTGTCTTAACCTCTGTCGCAGATGATTGGGATGGCGGATTTGTGATTTGTGGTGCTACCGGCTCAGGTGACATGTTTGCCATAAGAGACAGTCATGGAATACGCCCGGCTTTCTATTATTTCGACGATGAGGTAATAGTAGTTGCGTCGGAACGCCCTGTTATTCAGACAACAATGAATGTCCGTAGAGCAGATGTCCGTGAATTGCAGCCCGGTCAGGCCTTAATAGTGGGAAAACATGGGCAATTTAATCTAAAACAGATTCTTAAACAGGATAAAAATGAACGTTGCTCGTTTGAACGCATATATTTTTCCCGGGGAAGCGATGCCGATATTTATGCGGAACGTAAAGCCCTTGGAAAAAATTTGGTGCCGGCTCTTGATAAAATGATTAATAGTGATTTTGAGCACACTGTATTCTCTTTTATCCCAAATACAGCTGAAGTGGCGTTTCTTGGAATGACCGAAGGCCTGGAGGAAGCATTGGATGCTCAACGAATGGAGCGTATCAATGAACTTTCTAAAGATGGAAAACTTGATAAAGCGGCAATTAAAAAGATTCTTTCACGCAGGTTAAGGATTGAAAAAGTGGTTCTTAAAGATATTAAACTGAGAACATTTATTGCGGAAGGAACATCACGTAACGATCTCGCTGCCCATGTTTACGATGTCACTTACGGTATAATCGAAAATGACACAGACACACTTGTGGTGATTGACGACTCGATAGTTCGTGGAACAACCCTGCGTCAATCTATACTTCGTATGCTCGACCGTTTGCATCCTAAAAGAATTATCGTAGTATCTTCTTCTCCCCAGGTTAGATACCCTGATTGTTACGGAATAGACATGAGCCGTATGGCTGAATTCTGTGCATTCAGGGCGGCGGTTGCATTATTAAAAGAATCCGGCAGGCAAAATATTCTTGACAAAACATATAACGATTGTCTTGAACAACTTAAACTCAAGCCGGAGTTACAGATTAATGCTGTTAAACAAGTATATGAGCCATTCACCGATCAGGAAATTTCGGATAAGATAGCTTTGATGCTAACACCTGAAAATACACATGCAAAGGTTGAAATCCTGTATCAGACCTTAGACGGATTGCATAAAGCAATTCCAACATGTCCTGGTGATTGGTATTTTTCCGGGAACTATCCCACTCCGGGTGGTACAGCACTTGTGAATAGAGCATTTGTAAACTACTATGAAGGGAATCACGACAAGCGCTGATAAATTTTTAACCAATATTTAATTCTAACATCTGATTTTCAGAATAATTTCTCTGAGAATCAGATGTTAGTGATATAAACATCATATTTTACACTTGATATCTATAGTAATAAACTTTTTCAAGGCATCTTAGTTAGTAAAGTATACATAATATCATAGCAACATTGTAATGAAAAACATTTATTCCAGTCTGATAGAATTAATAGGAAACACACCATTGGTTAAGTTATCTAACTTTGTTAAAAAAGAATCTGTTGACGCAGAAATTATAGCAAAAATTGAATCATTTAATCCCGGTGGCAGTGCAAAGGACCGTATAGCGCTTTCAATGATTGAAGATGCTGAGGAAAGTGGGAAGTTGAAAAAAGGTGCAACAATAATAGAGCCAACAAGTGGAAATACCGGTATAGGTTTAGCCTGGATATCGTCAATCAAAGGTTACCGTCTTATTCTCACTATGCCTGATACAATGAGTAAAGAGCGCATTGATTTGCTTAAAGCTTTAGGTGCAACCATAATCCTCACACCAGGAGTAAAGGGTATGGATGGGGCAATAGAAAAAGCTAAAGAATTGAATGGAAACATAGAGGGCTCAATTATACTGGGACAGTTTGAAAATCCTGCCAACCCAAAAGCTCATGCATTGACAACAGCCAGGGAAATATGGAGAGATACTAATGGCGAGGTAGATATATTTGTGGCCGGAGTTGGAACCGGTGGCACAATTTCAGGAACAGGTAGAGGGCTTAAATCGTTTAATCCCAACGTACAAATAGTTGCAGTTGAACCATTTGAATCATCTGTTATATCCGGATTCCCGGCAGGGGTGCACAAAATACAGGGTATAGGAGCCGGCTTTATTCCCAAAAACTATGATCCATCAGTTGTGGATGAAGTGATTCGTGTTAAATCATCGCAGGCAATTGAAACAGCAAGAGTTTTGGCAAAAACAGAAGGATTGCTTGCCGGAATATCTTCAGGAGCAGCCTTGTTTGCAGCAAAAGAACTTGGACAACGTGAGGAGAATAAGAATAAAACAATTGTAGTCCTTTTGACTGATACCGGAGAACGATACCTGTCAACTCCATTGTTTGCAAAAGAAGACTGATGTATATTCCTTTATCCCAACATTATATTTCAGTTTTATAATTACAAGTATCTCGAATTGATATTGACGGATGAGATACTAAATTCATTTAGATACTTATAACTTTATATAATACCAAAATAAGCACTAAATAATGATTATCCATACCGATTTTTACGGAATAGAAAACGTAATAGAAAAACTAAGTAAACCACATAAAGACGAAGTGAGTACCCTTTGTCGCACAGGGGGCATATTACCCTCGACAGAAGATATTAAACAAGCCATTAAATTGATAAAAGCAATTATTCTGCCCGGATTTTTTGATGCAGACAGATATGATGTGTCAATGCGTGGATATTTCTTAGGGGTTAGTATCGAGAAACTGTATAAAAAACTTGGCGAACAAATATTCAGAAGTCTTTGTTTTGGGAAAGAAAACATAAATATCAAGAATAAAGAAATACATGAGCAAGCCAACGATATAACAAAAGATTTTATAAACGCACTTCCGGAAATAAAAGAAAAACTGTTTCTTGATTTTACAGCAATGTATGAAAACGACCCGGCAGCCACGGGCACCGGTGAAGTTATATTTTGCTATCCGGGAGCCAATGCGATAATACATTATAGAATTGCCCATGCCTTACTATTGGCAGGAGTTCCGCTACTTCCACGTATTATCACAGAGCAGGCCCATTCACTTACGGGAATAGACATTCATCCGGGGGCAAGTATTGGCGAGTATTTTTCAATAGACCATGGTACCGGTATAGTAATAGGAGAAACATGTTGTATTGGCAAGAGGGTGAAATTATATCAGGGAGTTACGCTTGGAGCTAAGAATTTTAAACTTGATGAAAGCGGACATCCCATAAATATACCTCGCCATCCCATTATAGAGGATAATGTCACGATATATTCCAATGCAACAGTGCTTGGAAGGATAACAATAGGGCATGACTCAACAATCGGTGGAAACGTTTGGGTGACAGAAAGTGTGCCGGCATATACAAAAATTGTACAGGGCCGGCCAAGTGAAAACTCTATTTGAATAAATATCAGATATTTGTCTGTGTTTGAAAATTTGATTAAATTTGTAACGATAGTTTGTAACAAATTCAGTTGAATTTTTTTGATAACTTCATAACTGACCAATTCAATAATCTTATAGCAAAATAATCATGAAAAAAACAACGGTACTTTTTGCGTTTGGTATCTTGGCCACCAGTTCTGCAATAACATCCATGGCCAGGACAAAAGCAACAAAACCTGCTGACGATGAGGTGATACTCCATGCGTGGACTTGGAGTTTTGATACTATAGCAAATTCTATGGCAGAAATTGCCGCTGCAGGATATGACTATGTTCAAACATCACCAGCTCAGGCTTGTTATGTTGGCGATGGGGGCGGTATGGCTCTTTTTAGCCAACCCGGAGATTCAGTAATGGGCAAATGGTATTATTATTACCAGCCAACTGATTGGACCATAGGAAACTATATGCTTGGAGACCGCTCATCATTCAAAGCCATGTGCGACAGCGCATATAAGTATGGTGTAAAAGTTATTGTTGATGTGCTGCCAAATCACACGGCCATTGACCATAAGGCTGTTTTGCCCGGATTGGACAATGCAGTGGGTGGACATGAAAACTTATACCATGCAAACGGGTTTACTGAAATCAAGGATTATAATGACAGATTACAATGCACAACCGGCCAAATGGGCGGACTCCCCGATGTTAATACAGAGAATTCTGATTTCCAATATTATTACCTGCAATATGTAAATGATTTGATAAATCTTGGAGCACGAGGCTTTAGATATGATACAGCAAAGCACATTGGACTTCCCTCGGATCCACTTGATCCCAAATCAAAAAAGAATAACTTTTGGGATATAGCAACAGGTAAAGAAGCTGTTCGTGGGTTGTCAATGTTAATGCCTGACAGTATATATATATATGGAGAGGTGCTTCAAGACAAAAATACAAAAGAAACAGAGTATTTTGAATATGTAGATCAAACAGCAAGCTCATATGGCCATGTACTTAGAGACGCTCTTGCAAAAGGCTCAGCTAAAGACATAGATTTGAAAAACTGGAATCACCCTGTGCCGGAAAGCCATCTCGTAACATGGGTTGAGAGCCATGATACATATTGCAATGCACATGAGTCGGCAGGTCTTTCGGACGATCAGATAAGAACAGGTTGGGTATTCCTGACTTCACGTTCCGGCGGACGTCCACTGTTCTATAGTAGACCAGCCGGATCAACACGCGAAAACTATTGGGGTAATAACAGAATAGGAGCGCGAGGAAATGACGAGTTCAAACATCCGGAAGTTGTTGCAGTAAACTATTTTAGAAATAAAATGAGTGGCACCCCCGAACAGATATTTGTTTCTGATAAGGGTGATGTATTAAGTGTTTGCCGTGGATCACTTGGCGAGGCGATTATCAATATCTCGAATAAGCCAACAAAAATCAAGATGCAGACAACATTGCCTGATGGCACTTACACAGATTCTGTGCATAACACATCATTTAAAATAAAGAATGGAATTATCACCGGTAAAGTAGCACCATTAACCTCATATATAATTTATGCAGAATAAATAAAGAGGTTATAAATATAACAAAATGGCAACTTATTCCAAACGGTAAGTTGCCATTTTGTTTAAAGATAATAATGTAATTTAACGTCCTATCCCTTATCGAATGAGCCCCTAATCATCAAACTTTATCTCGCTTGCTTCGCGCATTTCATCATACTCATTCCATTCAGGATCGTTTTCACAGTAGATTGTAATTGGCAAAACGGGTAAATCTGCCAAAAGCCTGTTGATTTTATTGCCGAAAATATTGGTGGATAAAGAATAGAATATCCAATCCCTACATCCGTCACCGGTATAGATGCCTGTGAGAACTGCAACAGGATCTTTATCAAACTCAGCACAGAAAAGATTTGTTACAGTTTCCATCATCTCTGATGTTTTTAAATCGGGCATGCCATTTGCCTCTGGCAAATATTTCCAGGAAACTTCAATTCTAATATTGAATTTGGGATTTTTGCGGAATTTTTCAATGTCGGCACGGCCTGTGACAATAATAGTATTGCCATTGTCTGCTTCAGTGGGGCATGTCCACCATTGTCCTTTTTCTGGCATAAATATAAAATATAAAAAAGCGAGGCCGGGTATAAGCCGGGTTATGTAGTGTTGCCGGTTTCATTTTCCAAAAAAGGTTGTGACCTGACAAACACTTTCTGTCATTTATCTGAGTGGCATGTTGCCATACACACTTTAGCAGTCTACCCCCCGGCAATGGACGAGCAGCCCTTGAATGCCGGTATACTTGACCTTGCAACCCATAAGATGTGCGGCACGCCATGTCGCCATGCTGCCCGGTGAGCTCTTACCTCACCTTTTCACCCTTACCACGTTTGCATTGGCGGTTATTTTCTGTCACATTACTCTACCGTTGCCGATAGCTTCCCGTTAGGAAGTATGGTGCTCTGTGTTGCCCGGACTTTCCTCCCACTCCTTATACGTGAGTGAGCGACAGAATCCCGGCCATCGCTATTATGTTTAATTTTTAAATGTATCCTTTTATGATACCACGCTTTGAATTCCGTACAAATAGGATTATTTCATCGCGTTCCGGAGATGCTGGAAGCTCTGCTTCTATTCTGGCTATAGCATCCGACACATTAAGTCCTGATAAGTAGAGGTAGCGATATATATCCTGGATATCTCTAATGGTTTCCGATGAAAAATTCCTACGTCTCAGTCCAATTGAGTTTACACCGGCATAACTGATTGGCTCACGTGCAGCTTTTACGTATGGTGGAACATCTTTATTGATTAGTGCTCCACCTTGTATCATGACATGAGAGCCAAGATGGCAGAATTGATGAACAAGTGTACCTCCGCCAATTATTGCAAAATCATCAACCTGAACTTCACCGGCAAGCTGTGTTGCATTAGAAATTATAACATTATTGCCTACTATACAGTCATGGGCAACGTGACTATATGCCATTATAAGGCAATTGTTGCCAACAACGGTTTTTTGTTTGGCTGATGTTCCGCGGTTTACAGTTACACATTCGCGTAATGTTGTGTTGTCACCGATTATGGCAAGAGTGTCCTCCCCTTTAAATTTCAAATCCTGCGGTATCGCTCCAATAACAGCTCCGGGAAATATATTGCAATTACGCCCGATACGTGCACCTTCGAGAATCGTCACATTGCTTCCAATGCGTGTTCCCTCGCCGATTTCTACATTTTGGTCGATAGTTACAAATGGGTCAATTACAACACCACTTGCAATTTTTGCTGCCGGATGAATATAGGCTAACGGTTGTTTCATTTTTATAAAATAACACTAAGTTTTTTTAGAGTGCACAAAGCACAATCCATTTGTTTTGCTAAAAAATTATATTACTTGTTTTTGATAATTTGGGCCATAAACTCACATTCGGTCACAAGTTTTTCTCCAACAAATGCACGTCCTTTCATAACTGCACATCCACGACGAAGTTCTGTCATGAACGATACATGGAAAATAACTGTATCACCGGGTACAACTTTTTGACGGAATTTCACATTATCTATTTTCATGAAATATGTTGAATAACGTTCTGGGTCTTCAACTGTTCCCAAAACCAAAAGACCACCGGTCTGAGCCATGGCTTCAACAAGAAGAACTCCTGGCATTACGGGTTCCTGTGGGAAGTGTCCCATGAAGAAAGGCTCGTTTGTTGTTACATTCTTAATGCCCACGATATAGTTCTCTCCCTTATCAACAATTTTGTCTACCAGCAGGAAAGGATAACGGTGGGGCAGAAGTCTGCGGATATCGTTGTTGTCAAGCAACGGGCTTATGTTGGGATTATAAACCGGAGCAATAACATCCATGCGTTTTACATCTTTACGCAATAGCTTTGTCAATTTGGAATTTATCATGTGGCCGGGACGTGTGGCAAGCACTCGTCCCTTCAATGGACATCCAATCAATGCCAGGTCTCCAAGCAGGTCAAGAAGTTTGTGTCTTGCAGGTTCGTTCTCATATGTGAGAGGTGTGTCATTTACAAAGCCGTATTCCGACACATGTTTATGTGGGGCCCCCATGAGATCGGCAATTTTATCAAGGTGTTCCTGGCTCAGTGGAGAATCATAGATTACAATTGCATTGTCCAATTGTCCGCCCTTTATAAGATTAGCTTTTACAAGCTGTTCTATTTCTCTGACAAATACAAATGTGCGGCTTCCTGCAATTTCTTTGCCAAAGTCACAAAGGTGGTCAAGTGTAGCGTACTGGTTTGTCAAAACCGGAGAATCATAGTTTATTTTAACATCCAGCGAGAGCTCATCATCGGGCAATACAACTATGCGAGCTCCTGTTTCCTCATCGGCAACTTCAATTTTGTGACGTATAACAAAATATTCTTTTTCTACCTTTTGCTCAACAACGCCAACTTCGCTTATTTTTTTGCAATAGTCTATGGCGCTTCCATCAAGAATAGGAAACTCAGGACCATTAACTTCAATCATCACATTGTCAATGCCCGCAGCATAAAGTGCTGCCATTGCATGTTCAATTGTAGATACTGTTACATCACCCACACCAATCACAGTGCCACGTGTTGTCGCTACAATATTCTCCGCAACAGCATCAATCACAGGGCTGTTGTCAAGATCAATGCGTTTTACTTTATAACCGTGATTTTCCGGAGCCGGAATAAATGTTGCTTTAATCTCAAGACCGGTGTGAAGTCCTTTACCTGTTACTTCAAATGAGTTTTTAAGAGTTAATTGCTTCATCTCCTATTGTTGGGTTTTATGTATTGATTGTATTATTTTCTAAATATTATTTTTTTAAGATTTCCACATCTTCAAACAATTTGCCGAGGCGTCTCATATATGCAGCCTGACGCATAAAGTCCCCGGCTGATACCGCCGGATATCCCATGAGGCGCGAACCGTCTTTGACATTGTTGGGTATTCCAGATTGTGCTCCAACAACAACTCTATTTCCAACAGAGATGTGTCCGGCAACACCAACCTGTCCTCCTATCATGCAATTGTCACCAATTTTGGCAGACCCAGCCACTCCGGCCTGTGCGGCCATAACTGTGTTATTGCCAATTTCCACATTATGTGCAATTTGAATGAGATTATCAAGTTTAGTGCCATGACCAATGGTTGTTTTACCCATAGTGGCACGGTCGATAGTTGTGTTAGCTCCAATCTCAACATCGTCCTCAATGCACACAATACCAAGTTGTGGAATTTTGTGATATGTGCCGTCGGCTTTTGGTGCGAATCCAAAACCGTCAGCACCGATAACTGCTCCTCCATGCACTATGCAGCGCTTCCCAATTTTGCATCCATGATAAATTTTTACACCTGGATATAAGATTGTGTCATCCTCAATTATGCAATCATTGCCAATATATACCTGTGGATAAATCTTTACACCATTTCCTATTTTAGCGCCTTTCCCTATGTAAGCAAAAGCGCCCACGTATATGTCATTGCCTAATGTTGCTTTTTCTGAAATAAATGACGGTTGTTCAATTCCGGTTGGCAGGATATTAGCATAGCTTGCTGCAATTGTCATGAGCTCTGATAGTGCTTCGTATGGGTTTGAAACACGAATCAATGTGCATTTTAACGGTTTTTCAGGCACAAAATCATCAGATACTAACACAACGCTTGCATCCGTATCATATATATAATGTGTATATTTGGGATTTGCCAAAAAAGACAATGCCCCTTTTTGACCTTCTTCAATTTTAGAAAAAGTAGAAACCGATGCATTTTTATCACCATCTACTTTGCCACCAATCATGGCCGCAATGGCACTTGCTGTAAATTCCATATATAATTAAATTCTCAAATGGTGGAGCATTATTTCAGTTGCTCTTTAAATACATTATGCAAAGTTCATAAAAAAAACTGAATTAACCATATATACTGACAATATTTATCTCTAAACACGTTGTTATTTCAATAAAAAATAATGAGTAAGCGTGCACAACGGTTTTTTTATATTAAAATTTCACTAAATTTGTAGTGTGTAAAAAACTGTTTTTTATCGTTTAATTATTATAGATGGATATTACTTCATTGCCTAAAGATGGTGCCATGCTGCTGAGCTATGTAAACACAAAACTCAGAGATGAATATGCGTCACTTGATGATTTGTGTGCAGCGTTGGACATTGATAAAAACGCTCTTGTATCAAAATTAAAAGATTCCGGATTTGAATATAATCCTGAGCAAAATAAGTTTTGGTGAGTGTTGATAAATAATAATCATATTTTAAATGACTTGTCAAGCAGAAGAACCTGAAATATTTAAAGCTGACTATCTATCGAATCTTAACGATCAGCAACGTGCTGCAGTGGAATATCTTGACGGCCCCCAACTGGTAATTGCCGGTGCCGGGTCGGGAAAAACTCGCGTGCTTGCCTATAAAATTGTTCATCTTTTAGCAAAGGGATATGAACCTTGGCGAATAATGGCACTCACATTTACAAATAAGGCTGCCAGGGAAATGCGTCAGCGTGTAGCATCTCTTGTTGGCGAGCGAAATGCGTCACGTTTGATTATGGGAACTTTTCATTCCGTTTTTGCAAGGATTATTCGTTCTCATGCCGATAGATTAGGGCTAAAATCCACATATACTATTTATGATGCTTCAGATTCCAAGAATCTGATTAAGACAATCATCAAGGAGATGAATCTTGATGATAAGATATATAAACCGGGGGCAATTGCTAATTCAATATCAAATGCAAAGAACGCTTTGATATCTCCGGCGATGTATAAAACCGATAGGGAGATACTTAATGTTGATAAAATAAGTCAAAGACCTTTGACCGGCGCTATATATGAGGCTTATGTGACCCGCTGCAGACGTGCTGATGCTTTGGATTTCGATGATTTGCTTTATTATATGAATGTTTTATTGAGGGATAATCCAGAGATAAGACGTCATTACGAGGAGTTTTTGCGATATGTGCTGGTTGATGAGTATCAGGATACAAATTTCGCACAACACATGATTATCGACCAGCTTTGCCGAACATCTCAAGGATTGTGCGTAGTTGGCGATGATGCCCAGAGCATATATTCTTTCCGCGGTGCAAATATCGCTAATATATTGTCATTGGGACGTACATTTCCATCTCTTAAAACATTTAAGTTGGAGCGGAACTATCGTTCAACTCAAAATATCATAAATGCCGCCGGATCTCTTATCTCGGCAAATAAGAAACAAATCCCCAAAAAGGTTTTTTCCCAGAATGGAGTTGGATCACCGGTTGATGTTGTACGCTCATTCTCAGATTATGAAGAAAGTTTTTTAGTGGCAAACCGTATATCGCAACTTAAGCTTTCCACTAAAAACACATTTGATGATTTTGCAGTACTATACCGGACAAATGCACAGAGCCGAGTCTTGGAAGAGTCTCTGCGCAAACGAAATATTCCTTATAGAATATATGGTGGGCTGTCGTTCTATCAGAGGAAGGAAATAAAGGATATCGTAGCATATCTACGGCTTGCTTTAAATCCCGATGATGAAGAGGCTTTAAAACGGGTTATTAATTTCCCGGCCAGAGGCATTGGCGACACAACATTAAAAAAGCTTACATCGGCGGTTTCTGCCTCTGCCTCTGCAACATTGTGGCAAGTTGTGTGTGATCCATTGGCGTTTGGAGTGAATATAAATTCCGGAACAAAACGCAAAATCGATGGATTTGTTGAAATTATCAATGCAATTGTATCATTGAATTCTTCCGGGGCAACCGCTTATGATGTGGTCTCGGAAGTATATCAAAGAACAGGTGTGCGACAATTGTATATGTACGATAATACGCCGGAAAATATTTCAAAACTTGATAATATCGATGAGCTGCTGGCCGGAGTACATTCATTTGTATCACAGGCGCAAGAGGTGGTCTCAGATAATGATTTGGACTCTTTTGAGAGGGCAGACTCTCTTGCCCAATTCATGACTCAGGTATCTTTAGCCACAGATGTAGACACTACTGACAGTTCTGAGCAAGACAATGAGCCAAAGGTTACTTTAATGACAATACATGCGTCCAAAGGATTGGAATTTGATAATGTGTTTGTTGTTGGAGTTGAGGACGAACTCTTGCCGTCGGCAATGAGCAAAAACTCAATAGATCAGATAGAAGAAGAGCGACGATTACTTTATGTTGCCATAACAAGGGCAAAACATTATTGTATGCTCTCATACGCATCATCAAGATACAGAAACGGTCAGACAGTCTATTGCAAACCTTCTCCATTTCTTAAGGATATCAGCTCCAAGTTTATTCATTCTGCATCCGGAAATGATTTTGACAGTGGAATCTCCCGGCATAAGCACATCAATCCGGTGGATAACTATATTTCCAAGTTAGGAAATCCAGTCACACGAGTTGGAGTTAGTGCAAAATCATATTCAGCCGGTACCAATAAGGAAAAGTTGAATGATGGTACACAAGAAGGCTCTTCCCATTCTTTAAATGAACTTGCTGTTGGTGTAAAAATCAATCATCCGCGTTTTGGGAATGGCGTTATTGTGGACATTGATAGCAGCAACCCCACAGGAGCACGAATCAAAGTTCAGTTCGATAATGTAGATGTGAAAGTGCTAATGCTTAAATTTGCGAAATTTACAATCTTGTAATTGTATAAAGATAAACACATGGATATAAATAGTATACCAACACCATATTACATAGTTTATGCCGATAAACTCCACTCAAATCTACAGCTCATAAAGCATGTGGCAGACCAGGCAGGAGTTGAGATAATCATGGCTTTTAAGGCCAATGCATTGTGGAAAACATTTCCTATATTCAAGGAGTACGGTGTGAGATGTACAGCATCATCAATAAATGAATTGAGATTAGGGCTCGATTATTTGTGCGATAAAGTCCATACTTATTGTCCGGCATATACTAATGAAACAATAGGACAATATCTGGACGGTAGTTCACATATAACATTTAACTCTCTTGCTCAATGGTACCGTTATAAAGAAATTGTACAGAAACATAACAATGTCTCATCGCCAAAAGATTATGTTTCACCTGGATTGAGAGTAAATCCCAAATGTTCTGTTATTGAAACAGATATTTATAATCCGGCATTACCGGGATCAAGATTTGGTGTGCAGGCCGAAGATTTACGTTCTGGATTGCCCGAAGGTATTGAAGGACTTCATTTCCATGCCTTATGCGAATCTACAAGCTATGATCTTGAAAAGGTGCTTGACTCATTTGAGGCACAATTTGATCATCTGTTAGATTCATTGCGTTGGGTTAATATGGGTGGAGGACATCTTATAACTAAAAGTGGCTATGATGTTGACCATCTTGTTAAAATTTTAAAAGCTTTTAATAAGCGTCATCCCAATCTTAAAATAATACTGGAACCCGGAAGCGCATTTACGTGGCAGACAGGTGATTTAGTAACGTCGGTTGTGGATATTGTAGATAATGATAATATAAAAACTGCAATTATAGATGCTTCATTTGCATGTCACATGCCGGATACTCTTGAAATGCCTTATACTCCGGCCATTGAGGAAAGTAAAGATAACGGTGCCATTGAATATAGATTAGGCGGTAATTCGTGCTTAAGCGGCGATTTTGCAGGCCCTTGGCGTTTTGATCATGAATTGAAAATCGGAGATAAGCTTACATTAAAAGACATGAATCATTACACCACGGTGAAGACAAATATGTTTAACGGTATTTCTCATCCGGCCATTGTATTATGTGAGAACGATGGAGATTGTAAATATCTAAGACGTTTTGGATATGAGGATTATAGGGATAGAATGTGCTGAGAGTTAGGATTCCATGTATAAAAGATATAATGATTAGATATGCCAAAGTTTTCTGTAATAGTTCCGGTATACAACAGACCGCAGGAAGTTAAAGACTTGTTGGATAGCCTCAAAAAACAAATTAATAAAGATTTTGAGGTGATTATTGTTGAAGATGGATCAACGGTTCCATGCGAGAAGGAATGTGCTGATGCCGGTTGTGATGGACTTGACGTTAAATATTTCTTTAAAGAAAATGAGGGGCGTTCAATTGCAAGAAACTACGGGATAGAACGAAGTGAAGGCGACTACCTTGTGTTTTTTGACAGTGACTGTGTGATTCCGGATAGTTATTTTGAAACTGTTGATAGATGTTTGCGTGATAGTCCGGTGGACTGCTTTGGTGGACCAGATGCAGCTCATGATTCGTTTTCCACAACACAAAAAGCCATAAATTATACAATGACATCTTTTCTCACCACAGGTGGGATTAGAGGAGGGAAATTAAGCCTTGAGAAGTTTACTCCACGAACATTTAATATGGGATTCTCTCGTAGAGTCTATGATAAAATCGGAGGTTTTAGAGAAATGTTCTCAGAAGATATTGACATGAGCACACGCATAAGGCTTGGCGGCTTTTCCATCGCATTGTTTCCTGAGGCTTATGTCTGGCATAAGCGCCGTGTGGATTTCAAAAAGTTTTTGCGTCAGGTATATGTTTTTGGAATGTCAAGAATTACGTTGAAACTGTTATACCCGGATTCATTGAAAATTGTTCATTTACTCCCGGCGGTTGCAGTGATAATTGCCGTTGTGCTTATCCTTTTGGCATGTTTTGTATCTGTATGGTGGCTCCTGCCCCTTGTCATATATGTTATTGCTGTTTTTGCATGTGCTATATTTGCAACTAAATCTCTGGTGATTGCATTAAAATCCGTGCCATCGGCAATTATACAGCTTGGTGGATATGGCTGTGGATTCCTCAAGGCCTGGTTTGTAAAAATAGTATGTCGCAAGGGACGTAATATACAGCAGGAAATAGATATGCGTAGAGGAAAATAAATGATTATCTTAATGGCAGACTGTTTTATGAATCAGGAAAATAGCATGGATATCAATCCGGTCTCTTCAAATCTTATAAAAGATATGAATGACTCGGACAAGCCACGTGAAAAAGCATTACGTCACGGGATAAAGTCTCTTAGTGACATAGAACTCATGGCCATTTTGTTTTCAACCGGAATAAAAGGTAAATCTGTTCTTGAATTATCACGGGATATCCTTGCGGATAATTCGGGTCACCTCTGTAATGTGACACGACTGACACCCACGCAGTTTATTAAACGATATAAGGGAATAGGCCCGGCTAAAGCTATAACATTGCTTGCTGCTCTGGAATTAGGTGCGAGAGCGGCAAGTGATGCGCGTAACTACGAGAGACCACAGATTACAGAATCCAATATCGCTTATGAAATAATGTCGCATAGATTTGCCTATCTTGATCACGAAGAGTTCTGGGTATTACTGCTATCACAATCACTTAAGGTTATTCAAGATGTCCGCATTGGCATAGGTGGGCTGGCATCCACAGCTGTCGATGTAAAGATTATTATAAAAGCTGCGCTTGAAAAAAATGCTGCCGCATTGATATTGTGCCATAATCATCCGTCAGGAAATCTCAGGCCAAGTACACAGGACGATAACTTGACAAAAAAAATAAGCGATGCTGCAAGAATTTTCGATATCCGGGTTATGGATCATTTGATTTTTGCAGATAACGGTTTCTTTTCTTATGCCGATAATTCAAGACTGACGTGATGCTATATATTTAAATTTGTCATCCATATTTATTTGATATCAATAACTCTAAAATATTATTTAAACAAGCTATGATTAATTTTACTTATTGTGCCCCCACTTATTATGTATTTGGAAAAGAAAGCGAACTCCATACAGGCAATCTTTCTAATAAATATCTGGGGTCGCATATACTCTTAATGTACGGAGGTGGGAGTGCACGGAAATCAGGTTTGCTTTCATTGGTAGAAAAATCATTAGCAGACAGTGGTGTAAAATATACAGCTTTTGGTGGCATAAAACCAAATCCAACTGATGGCCCGGTTAGAAAAGCTATTGAATTAGTGCGCGACAATAATATAACAGGTTTGCTTGCCGTTGGTGGCGGATCTGTAATAGACACAGCAAAAGCAGTGGCTCTCGGGGCATTATATGATGGCGATTTCTGGGACTTCTATTCAGGGAAGACGCTGCCGGAAAAGGCTTTGCCGGTTGGGACGGTTCTCACAATCCCGGCAGCCGGCAGTGAAGGCTCGGGCAACTCAGTAATAACACTTGAGGATGGTTTAAAAAAGATTTCGTTAAGAGCCGGTGAAGTTCTTAGACCTAAATTTTCAATTCTGAATCCAGAATGGACAATGACATTACCGCCTAATCAAACGGCAAATGGAATATGTGATATGATGGCCCATATCTTTGAACGGTATTTTACTCCTACTCCTGACGTAGAGGTGACAGACAGGCTTTGTGAAGGCCTTTTAATGGCAATTATAACAGAAGCACCAAAAGTTATGCAAGCCCCTGAGGATTATCAGGCACGTGCAAATATAATGTGGAGTGGAACTTTGGCTCATAACGATATGTGTGGTGTTGATCGCGTACAAGAATGGGTGTCACATTCGTTGGAACATGAGATATCAGCACTATATGATGTTCCTCATGGCGCAGGACTGGCAGTTATTTTCCCGGCATATATGAAATTTATGGCAAAACATGCTCCTGAGAGGGTTGCTCAATTAGCCCGCAAGGTTTTTGATGTCCGGGAGTCAGATGATTTTAAGGCAGCGACATTGGGTATTGAAAAACTGTGTTTGTTCTGGAAAAGTTTATCGCTCCCAATGTCTTTTACAGAACTTGGTGTTGAGAATCCTGACATATCGTTGATGGTTAGGAAACTGCATCAAAATAAAGGGGCTGTTATTGGCTCGTATTATCCACTTGATAGCAAGGATACAGAAACAATTTACAGATTGGCACTGTGAAAACATTCTGTTTAATTACGCATTAAATTTTAATTATATATGAAAAAATTTCAGATTGATATGCGTGTCTGTGCTAACGAGACGATGGGCTCGTTGTATTCACGTATTATTTTGGCTCCCGAAAAAACATGTGAATTGCCGGAAATATTGCCCGGACAGTTTATTCAAATAGATGTTCCCGGGAGTAAAACAACCTATTTGCGTAGGCCAATTTCTATAAACGATGTTGACTATGAGAATAATACAATATCGTTGCTGGTGAGAAAAGCCGGTGATGGCACAAAGGCTTTGTGTTCTGTTCCTGAGGGCGAAATAATCAATGTTTTATTGCCGTTGGGAAATGGCTTCCCACTTGATGTTCAGGGCAAAAGTGTTTTGCTGATTGGTGGTGGAGTAGGGGTTGCACCATTATTGTATTATGGAAAATACCTAAAAAAAGCTGGCGTGAGTATAAAATTTGTTTTGGGCGCGCGTACTGCCCAGGACTTGCTCATGCTTAATGAATTTAAAAGTATAGCCGATGTTGAAGTTGCAACAGAAGATGGATCGCAAGGTACACGTGGATTTGTTACCGGATGCAAGGCTATTACTGAAGAAAGTAATGAAATCTGGGCTGTGTGCGGACCTATGCCCATGATGAAAGCAGTAGCATCAATTGCCAAAGAAAGAGGTGTTGACTGTTTTGTATCTCTTGAAAATAAAATGGCATGTGGGCTTGGCGCATGTTTGTGTTGTGTTGAGAACACTGTGTCAGGACATCAATGTGTTTGTACTTCAGGTCCGGTATTTAATACGGCTGAGCTTTTGTGGTAATGTTATTAGTTTAACAATTAACAGATTTAATAAATGGCAAATCTAAAAGTTAATATCGGTTCTTTGGAGTTGGAAAATCCGGTGCTCACGGCCTCAGGTACTTTTGGCTATGGATTGGAATTCGAGGATTTTATAAATATTAATCGTCTTGGTGGATTCATAGTAAAAGGAACCACATTGGAACCTCGTCAGGGAAATGCATATCCAAGAATGGCCGAGACACCATCAGGGATGTTGAATGCAGTGGGATTGCAGAATGGAGGTGTGGATGTATTGGCCAGCGGTGTGTTACCGTTTATAATGAATAAATATAAATCTACCAAGGTTATTGTAAATGTTAGCGGAGCTAAAGTGGAAGATTACATTGCCGTTTGTGAACGCCTTGCACCTATAACAAATCTTCAGGCAATTGAGGTTAATATATCATGCCCTAATGTAAAGCAAGGAGGCATGGCATTTGGTACAACTGTAAGTGGCGCATCGGAAGTGACTCGTGCCGTAAGAAAGGCATGGCCACGGACACTGATTATGAAATTGACGCCCAATGTTACGGACATAACTGAGATTGCAAGGGCTGTTGAAGCAGAAGGAGCCGATGCCGTCTCAATGATCAATACTCTGTTGGGAATGGCAGTTGATGTTGAGCGCCGCAAGCCAATGTTGTCTACCATAACCGGAGGTTTATCAGGCCCGGCAGTTAAGCCTGTGGCTGTGCGTATGGTGTGGCAGACTTCAAAAGTTGTAAATATTCCAATTATAGGTATTGGTGGTATTTCCAATGCATCTGATGCATTGGAGTTTATAATGGCTGGAGCAACGGCAGTGGAAATTGGAACTGCAAATTTTGTAGACCCCTCAGTTACCATGAAAGTTATAGATGGCATCAATAACTATCTTGACCGCCATGGCATAAAAGATATAAAGGAAATCACCGGGATTATTGGCTCTTAATTCCAATTTATAAAAATTTACCTTTTGAGCCTTCTAAGTTACAGAGTAAGTAATTCAACAAAAAATTATATATACATCATGAAATTTTAGTGATTTTGTATCATAGAGTTGAGACGGGAACGTGCTCTGCAAATGAGCAACTTGTCAGGAATAGACTCTGAGTCTTATACATAAAAGTTTTGGACCAGCCATTTTTGGTTGGTCCTTTTTATGGTGACAGGAATAATTGGGTTAAAGCAGGCTAATCATAAACCAAGTTCGGTTTTGAGGAATGGAGATGTAGGAGAGTTATTTTCGGCAATTTGCTCCGGGGTTCCGGTTGCCAATATTTCACCGCCTAATTTACCTCCACCGGGACCCATATCAATTACATGGTCGGCCGATTTTATGATGTCGAGGTTGTGTTCGATGACAAGCACTGTGTTGCCACGGTCAACAAGCCGGTTTAGAAGAGAGAGCAGAGTATTTATATCCTCGAAATGTAAACCGGTTGTAGGCTCATCAAGTATAAATAGTGTTTTCCCGGTATCTCGTTTTGCAAGTTCCGTCGCAAGTTTCACACGTTGGTTTTCTCCACCGGAAAGCGTTGATGATGGTTGCCCAAGTTTTATATATCCAAGGCCAATGTCCTGCAGCATCTTTATTTTTTTGACAATATTCGGGACCGCGCTGAAGAATTCCACTGCCTGATTGATTGTCATGTCAAGAACGTCAGCAATAGATTTGCCTTTAAATCTAACCTCAAGTGTTTCTCTATTGTAGCGTTTCCCGTGACATACCTCACATGGAATAAGAACATCAGGGAGAAAATTCATTTCTATAGTGCGATGTCCGTTTCCTGAGCAGGCTTCACAACGTCCTCCTGAAACGTTAAATGAGAATCGGCCCGGCTTATATCCACGTATTTTTGATTCAGGCAACGATACAAACAATGCTCGGATATCAGAGAAAACGCCCGTATAAGTGGCAGGATTTGAACGTGGCGATTTTCCAAGAGGAGACTGATCGACAGTAACTATTTTGTCAATATTCTCCACGCCTTCAATACTTGCAAATGGTAATGGCTCTTGCTGTGAACGATAAAACTTTTGACGCAAATATGTTTGAAGCGTACCTAAAACTAACGATGACTTTCCGGAGCCAGAAACTCCGGACACGCAAGTGAGTGTTCCAAGCGGAAGTGTGAGGTCTACATTTTTTAAGTTGTGGCCGCAAGCTCCTTTAAGAATAATTGATTTGCCATTTCCGGGACGTCTTACTTCCGGCACCGGTATTTGTTTTGTCCCTTTTAGATACGATGCCGTTAAAGTATTGGTTTCAAGCAATTGTGATGGAGTGCCTTGAAACACAACTTCACCGCCGCGACGTCCGGCTTTTGGCCCTATATCAACAATGTAATCAGCTTCAAGCATAATATCTTTGTCATGTTCTACAACTATTACCGAGTTGCATGCATCACGTAGCTGCTTTAATGCAGAGATTAAGCGATGATTATCGCGCTGATGCAGACCAATTGACGGCTCATCAAGAATATACAGGACATTTACAAGTTCTGATCCCATTTGGGTTGCGAGTCTTATGCGCTGGCTCTCACCGCCGGAAAGAGTTGCGGATGCCCTGTCGAGCTGCAGATATTCAAGCCCAACATCGCAAAGAAACGAGAGTCTGTGTCTTATTTCTTTCATTATCTCGACGCCTACAGTTTTTGATTTTTCATCTAAAGTATCAAGAGCTGTTTCCGTCCATCTCAACAAATCAGATATGTCCATGCGCGTGAGATCGGCAATGTTTTTATCACCAATAAAAAAGTGTAATGCCTCTCGGTTTAGCCTTGCTCCGTTACACTCCGGGCACGTCATGTGTGAAAAAAATTGTCCTGACCACTTTTGTGCTGCAGCAGAAGCATCGTCGTCTTGTTGAAGTTCTATGTATTTAATTACGCCTTCATAGGACATGAAATATTTTGATGTGGACATTGTATCATTGTCAACAACAACTCTTTCATTAGTGCCATTGAGAATTTCATTAATAGCTTCATCGCTGATGTCGGCAATGGGGGTGCGCAGAGTGAATCCGTGTTTCTTTAATAAAGCTTCAATCTGCCAGAATATCATGGAATTTTTGTATTTGCCGAGCGGAGCTATCCCACCGGCATATATAGATAGTTTATCGTCCGGTATGACTTTTGATTTATCAACAAGATTTACTGTTCCAAGTCCATTGCACATTGGACATGCCCCTTGTGGGGAATTAAAAGAAAAGTTATGAGGAGCCGGTTCTCTGTACGATATTCCGGATACAGGATCCATGAGTTGCTGACTGTAATGATGCAATTGCTCATTGTCAACATCATATATCATTAGTTGTTTATCTCCTTGTTTCAGAGCTAATTCAACTGTGTCACGCAAACGGGTGTCATCTTTGTCTGAAACTTTTAATTTGTCAACAACAAGTTCTACGGAGTGATTCTGATACCTGTTAAGCTTCATGCCGAATGAAATCTCTCTAATCTCTCCGTCAACGCGCACATGTATATATCCTTTTTTTCTCAGGTTCTCAAATAGATCCTTGTAATGTCCTTTCCTGTTTTTTACAAGAGGGGCCAAAATATAAATTTTATGACCATTGAATTTATCCAAAATGAGCGAAACAATCTTTTCCCTATTATATTTCACCATTGGCTCACCGGAAATATAACTCTTAGCCAGTGCGGCACGAGCATATAGTAACCTAAGAAAATCGTAGATTTCAGTTGTTGTGCCAATGGTGGAACGTGGATTGCGGTTAATTGTTTTTTGTTCAATAGCAATTACCGGCGATAATCCGGTTATCTTATCAACAGCCGGACGCTCCATTGAACCAAGAAGATTTCTGGCATAAGCAGAAAAAGTTTCGATATAGCGACGTTGTCCCTCAGCAAAAATTGTGTCAAAGGCTAATGAAGATTTTCCAGAGCCGGACAGCCCGGTGATAACGGTGAGGGTGTTGCGTGGAATGGAGACATTGATGTTTTTTAGATTGTTCACGCTTGCTCCAATCACAGTCAATGTATTGAGCCCATCGTCGCTTGTTGTTCCGTTATCAATATTATTGTGTTGTTGTGGTATATTGTTGGAAGATTCGGAGTTACTCATTAATGAATCCACTTGTTTGAATATGTGTGTGTAGTTGCTGTTGAACGTTTTAACGATTTCTTTTTGGGTATTTTTACGCTATATGTTTTCCCATCTTTATTTGTGAGTTTTTTTGCTCTTATCCATGGGTTTTCTTCGCGAAGTTGTGCATAAGATATTCCATGAGATTTTGCCCATGCCGGCCAATCCTGTACCGGTTCACTTACTTCCACCACGTCGAACTCCACAGGCTGGTAAAGTTGATTGGGATGTAGTTTAAATCCAAATGCTGGAGCGTTTTCCATGATTGTTTTCATTGCCATAATGCGGAAAACATAGCGTGATGTTTCCTCTGTGAGATATAGGTCAAATGAAGAGTTTGTCATTTGTTTGTCCAACTCAGAGGAAATTCGTCCCATACCTCCATTGAATGATGCCATTACTGATGGCCAGTTTCCATACTTGGCATATGCATTTTTTAAATATCTACAGGCAGCTGCAGTAGCTTTTTCAAGGTTATAACGCTCGTCAACTTCATCGTTGACCTCAAGACCATATTGCTTTGCCGTAGGCGCAATAAACTGCCAGATCCCGGCTGCTTTTGCTGGCGAATATGCTCTTGGCGAAAGATAACTTTCAACACATGCTAGATAAAGCACATCTTCCGGTACTCCATTTTTACGTAAAATAGGAGCCATTATTGGAAAGTATTTGTTTGCTCGTTTAATAGTGAGTAATGTGTTGCCGTGACCATAAGCAAGAGAGGTTAATTCACGGTCAAAACGTTCAAACATATCAATTCTGTCAAGGTCTATTGTTTCGCCACAAAACTGGATGTGCTTGGGTATTTGGGGATTGTATACCTGTGAAAAAGTTTGAGCAACGAGGCTGTTTCCGTAAACGATCTGTGGCAAAGTAAATGTTGACAAAAGTCCTATTGCAATGTATTTTAACCTTAGATTCATTTTTTATCTATACTTGAATTTCACTATAATTATGTTGATTGTAATTAATCATATTGTTCTCAATCCAATGATGAAGATGATGAATTGGGATTACTTCTGGATTTTATAAGATTAATGTCACCACTTAGGTTATATTCCTTTCCGTCTGCACCGCGTGCTTTTATAACATAGAAATATACGCCTGAGGGTACAAATTTTCCACCGGATTTTCCATCCCATCCTTGAGACGGATGATTTAAAGTGATTAACTTCTTTCCCCATCGGTTGAATATGCTACATTCAAAGGATATTATTGATTTATAGCTAACTTTCCATAAGTCATTGACGCCATCTTCATTATAAGGGGAAAACGCATTTGGACATACAAGTGTGGACTCACCTATGTTAACGGTGTATGTGTCTCCATAGAAGAAACATGATCCATCGACATTTCCAGCAACGAAACGCACATAAGTGGTGCCATTAGAGTCAAATGTATGTGTGATTGTCTCGGAATTATATCGGTCCAGAATATCCTCAAATTCATCGTCTAATGAAAATTGCCATTCTTTGAAAACGACTGCATCGGTTATTGCTGCCGAAAATGTAATCTCAGCCGGAGCCGAACCTCCTAATTCGCTTTGGTCATCTTTTTGCTCGTTATCAAAATCTGTTGTTTGTTGTTTTGCAGTTGTTGTAGCCTCAACAGCAGTTGTATTGTAATAACTTGATGAGATTTGCTGTTCTGCACCCCATGCTTTTAAAAAGCGATCACCGGAAATTGTGAAATCTGTGTTGCAAAGCGGGGCAGGAGTGGTGATTACTTGATCAATGCTTGCAAAAATTTCCTGATGTGGTGATTCACGATATACTGCAGATTCCGAGTCATAAGAAAGGGTTCTGTAATCAACAGTAATTTCACGAGACAACTCTTTGGGCTGTCCATTTATTGTGTAGTAGTTTATTCTGTTACCATTCCCTGTTATATTAAGGACTGTGCGGTCGCAATCACTGTCCGGAGAAACAGCTATGGCTTGCAGGTCAAGTTTATGGTTTGAATAATTAACAACCCAATAACAATGCTGCCGGCCATTTATATTGGCAATATAGCCCATGTCTGTTGCGTCCAACGGAATGTTGTTAAATTTGCCGATATTGTCGCTGTGTCCACCACCTAAAGTTGAGAATTTTGACCAATCGGCAGTTTCTGCACCTTCATGCGATATATAAACACCAGAAGTGTTCTCTAAAACATATATTGCCTCAATACCGGTTGATGCTTCAGGAATGATAGTAACAGGCGGTTGCGTGTTTCCTGAAAAGATGAGCTGCCCATGAATATTATTCACAGAGAACAAGGAGGCAATGACTGTGAGTATCAAGCATGTTCTGGATTTCATATATGCAAGTTAAATTTTTAATTGGCCTTAGATAAAATAACGTAACAGTTGGTGTATTTATTATGGAATTTCATTATAAAAGGGCCATATTAAAGCCCGTTCTTTAATTTTAATAAGATAGAACGGGCTTTAGAATTAATCAGATTCGGTCGAGAACTGTTTTAATAAGGTCTCGTATGCCGTTCTTATAGTTTGGATTTGCTTCTTCGTTAAATCTATTTGCTATGATTGAGCAAACAGTCATGGCCTTATGACCCATAAGTTTTCCGAGGCCTTGCAATGGAGCCGACTCCATCTCGTAGTTTGTTATTTTACGATTGTTGAAGCGGAATTCTTCTATAGTGCGATTAAGGTTGGGATTTGCCAATGCCAGACGCACTTCTCTGCCCTGAGGACCATAGAACCCTACTGCAGATATGGTGTTGCCTCTAACCATATCGTCTTTACCAATACGTTCAACCAATTCCGGGTCGGCATCAACCACATACGGTTTTGCCCACAGGGGATTCCATTGTGTATGTTCGCACAGCGCTTTTTCAAAATCAAGATCTGCAACATCATTTCTGCCTGCGTAATAGTTTAGGACTCCGTCAAATCCTATTGATTTTTCAGCAATTACAGGAGAACCAATAGATAATTCGGGTTGTAAAGCTCCTGATGTTCCAATACGCACAAGTGTCAATGTGCGGTGTGAATCTTTAACTTCGCGTGTGTTGAAGTTGACATTTGCCAATGCGTCAAGTTCGGTGATGACAATGTCGATATTGTCCGGGCCTATACCATGACTTAAGCACATGATAGGTTTGCCGTTGTATGTGCCGCCAATAGTGTGAAATTCTCGTGAAGATACTTCAAAAGTTTTCTCATCAAAAAATTCAGCGACCATGTTTACACGTGATGGATCGCCAACAAGTATCACTCTATCAGTTAGTTGTTCCGGTTTTAAGTGAAGATGGAAAACAGAGCCATCGCTATTGATTATTAGCTCAGATGCTGGGATAATTTTTTTTTCAGACATAAGATTTAAGAGGGAGTTTAAATTTGTTTTATTCCATGATTATTTAAAGGATAACAAATATAAGAAATAAAATACAGAATTACAAAAATTAAAAAAACTGAAAATGCATATTAAAAATATGAGTGATGGTTATTCAATTTCAGCAGCAAGTGAGGTGATGGCATATCTTGCTCCCGGAATACTGACAATAAGGTCGGACATCTCAAGCTCAAAAAGTACAGATGTTAGTTTGGGAAAGTCCATTCCAAGACCTATTACCATTTGATTGATGCTATCATCCGGATTTTTCTTAAGATGGTTAAGAACTTTTGTTTGATCGCCGGTAAGAGACAGCGCTAATGTGTGTTGTGCTCCTTCGGGTTTCAACGATTCCCATCCCATGGCCCGGATGATATCCTCGCCATTTCCGGCTAACATTGCGCATTGGTCTGTGATTAGCTTGTTGCATCCTCTGCTAAAACGATCATTGCATCGTCCGGGAACTGCAAAGACATCTCTACCATAGGCCGATGCGATTCGTGCTGTTACCATGGCACCTCCTTTTATGTCGGACTCAATGATTACTGTGCAATCTGACATGCCGGCAATGATTCTATTGCGTGCAAGAAAGTTTCCTTTGTGTGTGGCTCTATTTGTGGGATATTCAGTAATTATGGCACCCCCTGAATTTATCATGGCTTTTGCAATAGATCTGTGCTCGGCCGGATAGATAGTGTTAAGGGGATGTGCTGCAACAGCAACAGTTGGAACGTTTGCGGCCAAAGCTGCCTTGTGCGCAGCAACATCAATGCCATAGGCAAGGCCGCTTACAATCAGCAGGTCAGTCCCATATTCATCTGCAAGATCTTTAACTATTCTATTAGCCATTTCAAGCCCATAAGGGGTGGCGTGACGTGTACCTACAACTGCAACAATTTTAGTGGTGTTTAAATTTGTTTTACCTATTTTATAAAGCATTGCAGGGGAATCATCGCATGCGCTTAACCGGAATGGATAATCCTCGTCATTGAAAAAATGAGTCTCAATACCATTGTCAACCACAAAATTACGTTCTTTGACAGCATCTTCCAAAAGTTGTTGTCGATATGCGTAAGATATAATTGAACTTTTAATATTAAACCTTCGCTGAAGCATCTCTTCAGAAGATTCAAAATATGTTGAGATATCGCCATCCATTAAATCAAATGTATGACAGGCTGTTGAATAATTAAGCCCACGAATCATGGAAAAGGCAATTCGCAGTGTTATACTATCGCAATCTTTGAAGTGCATGCCAATGGTGAAGATTGATGAATTTATTCAATGAGATATTTTGAAAAGGCTTCAGCAAGAATGTCTCCCCGAGTTAATCTGCCATTTTCAATGCAAGCTATAGTTGCAATTGCTTTTATAACTGGTGCTCCATCCGGTTTATACAAATCTTGTTGAAATCTGAATTTGGGGCCATGACGCCTAAGATTCAGACAGCTGATGAAATTGTCGCCAATATGCAGTGGTGAGAGATATTCTATTTCAAGTTTGGCGAGTACAGGGTCGATTCCTCGTTGATGCATATCACCGAAAGTGAGGCCAGCCTGTTTGCAAAATTCATGCCGGGTGTGCTCAAGATAATGTAAATAATTTGCATTGTTTACTATTCCCTGGTAGTCAATTTCGTAATCACGTACACTCAATGGGAGTGAAAATGAATATTTATCTGTAAACATCACTTTAATATTGATAGATACTTAGTAAATTCAAAATTACAGAAAATATTTGAATAAAGTGTATGACATTGCTAAAAAATGTATCTTTGCAAAAATAAGATTGATGTTAAATGGAAATAGTGATTTTGTGTCACGTTTTAAATAATATACCGGATTAAATGAAAAAAAGTATAAAATATTTGCCAATGTTATTGGCTATCTTTTCGTTGTCAATTGGATATTTTACGTCAGAGGCCTGTACATCTATGATTGTTGGTGCAAAAGCATCAAAAAATGGTAAGCCAATGTTGTGGAAACATCGTGACACAGGTACTGAACATAATTTCATAGAGAAAGTTGAGGCGCCGGATTATTTTTCGTACGTTGCTTTATACAATGGTGGTGATTCACTTTTACGTGAGGCATGGATGGGTGTAAATTCCCAAGGATTTGCCATCATGAATACCGCGTCATATAATTTAGCTCCGGATACGGCGTTGTATAAGGATCGTGAAGGTGAAGTGATGACACGTGCCCTACAGATTTGTAAAACAGTAGATGATTTTAAAATACTTCTTGATACGTTACCTAAACCACTGGGCGTACAGGCAAATTTTGGTGTGATAGATGCTTTGGGGAATGGCGCTTATTTTGAGACTGATGATTATAAATATACACCATTTTACCTGTCGGACTCACCCGGGGATATAATGGTGCGCACAAATTATTCTTTTTCAGGTAATGATACTGATGGATTTGGTTATATAAGGTATGATAACGCAATTTATTTGCTTGAAAAAGAAAAGGATGTTTCATTGTTGACCCCCGAGTTTTTCACGGAACAAGCATCTAAATCTTTTTATAACAGCAGGATAGCACATGACTATGAGAACGATTCGGTGCGGTGGGTGGTGGATCAGGATTTTATTCCACGTTTTAGCTCAAGTGCATCGGTTGTAATTGAGGGTGTTGCCGAAGGAGAAAATCCCTCGGGATGTGTCATGTGGGCTGTTATTGGTTATCCACCATGCTCATCGGTTTTAAAAGCTACAGTGAGCGATGTCCCGGATGAGTTAAGGCCTTTGGAAGCGGGTTTTAGATCTAAGGTTTGTAATCAGGCCATTGAAAAAAAGGGCAAGGCGTTTCCGATTCGAAGAGGTAGTGGAAAGCATTATATTGATATGCATTACTTACGACCCGTTATAAAAAAGATGCGTGAAAAGTCGGCTTCTGTTTATAAGGGGACAGACTATTAAACCTATTGATATAAGAAGATTTGCTTGATTCCGGGTTATGGTTTGTTGAGCATGTTTCTATAGTGGTTGGCGCTGTCGTCATCGCCAATGGCTTCGTAAATGTCAATTATCCGACGTAAGACACGTTTATTTTTGGGAGTCAAGTCGTGGGCATGAAGATAATATCCCATAGCTGCAGCATAGTCGTTGAGAGATACATAAATATCTCCGAGAGTTAGTAACGGAAGAATGTTGTCGGGTGCAATTTGTGATGCTTTTTCAAGTAGCTCTATGGCTCTATCTGTATTGCCCGATTCACTGCATACTAATCCAAGCCCCCAGATGGCATCGTATAAATCCGGTGCGAATTCAAGTGCTCTTTCGTAATTGGCAATAGCTGCTTCCTGTTCGCCGGATTCGGCGCAGTCATTTCCGAGTTTTGCTAAATTTTGGGCAATGGTTTTGAATTTAAGCTGATTATCTTTAATTTGTTTTTCAAGTTCGTTGATTCGTTTTTGCATTTTTGTTATAGAAGTAACCTTATAACATGCAAATCGTTTTGTCAACTCGCTATTAAAATCATTTCTTATAGACATTGCCTCAAAAACATATTTTAGAGCGTTGGAAAACATTCCTTTGTCAAAGGCCTTTACGGCATCGTGGTATAGTACATCTGCTCGTGTTGTCTCAATGGCCTCACTAAGTAGATTTTGATTGTTAAACTTATTCGCAAAATCAACTACCGATGGATTTACATAAATATCTCTTGCATTTACCGTGGAGTGTAAGCTGATGCCATCAAGAGACCTGCACCGGCTTAAGGCAACATAAGTTTGCCCTCCGGTAAATGCGCCTGAGCCAATATCAATTATCACATTATTGAATGTCAGTCCTTGGCTTTTATGTATAGTAAGGGCCCATGCAAGCTTAATAGGGTATTGTGTGAATGTTCCGAGCTCTATTTCATCCACGGTTTTCTTTTTCTCATCATATACATACTTTATGTTAGCCCAGCAATGTGGCACGAGTGTTGTTTTATCTCCATTCTCAATTTTCACAATAATGTGATCGTTGTAAATAGAATCAATTATGCCAACAGTTCCATTTACCCATCTTTTTTCCGGGTCATTTTTTATGAAAACCACCTGGGCGCCAACCTTAACTATAAGATTCATGTCTGTGGGTAATGAATTTGCCGGGAAATCACCTTCAATTTTTCCAACATAAGTATGCAATGGAGTTGGCAGTGCATCAAGATGTTTTTGGTTGATGTGGTCAACCATGTCTCTTTTTGTCGCTATTGTTATTGTCATTGAAGTTTGATTTTGACAATAATCGTCTGCGGCGTTGTTTGATTTGGGATTGGATTCTATGTTGAGTTCGATGTTGTTTTTTACAACTCTGCTGTTAAGTAGTTCAATATCGTTTGCCGATGGTTTTCCTATGCGAATACGGTCAAGCATTTTTATAAATATATCTTGGTCTTGACGGTAGACTTTTGTTAGTTCAATCGGCACCATTGCAAGTTCATTGAAAACAGAGGCGTTAAAAAAATACGGGCCTTTGTAGTAGTGTGCTAATATATCCCGTGTATCGCCGGTTACCACCGGTTCAAGCTGAAAAACATCACCAACAAATAAAAGCTGTTTGCCACCGAATGGTTGTCGCATGTTACGGGAATAGACTCGGAGAATCTTGTCAATTAAATCAATTGTATCGGACCTGACCATAGAAATTTCATCTATGACTATCAGCTCAAGCCGCTCAATTAGTTTAACGTGTGATGAAGAATATTTCAGTCTCTTTCGTAATACTTTGACTGCAAAGTCGGGGTCATCCGGAAGAACTGGTTTAAAAGGTAATTTGAAGAATGAATGTAATGTTTGTCCACCTGCATTGACTGCCGCAATCCCGGTTGGAGCAAGCACAACATTGCGCTTCTTTGTGTTTGAAACAATGTATTTCAAGAAAGTTGACTTGCCTGTACCAGCCTTGCCTGTCATAAAAACAGACCTATTGGTGTAGTTTAAAAGGCGCCAAACATCTTTGAATTCGTTGTTTTCTAGATCGATTATTTCCGGTTCCGTTATACTATCGGTGGAGTATGTTTTTGAGGTTTTGTTCTTGGCCATGTGGTGGTGTCTCAAAAATATCAAGGGACAAACACCAGTATGGTGTGTCCCTTGATTGTTATTTATGGTTTACAAGTAATAATTCAATATGAGATAACCCTCAAGATAGAAATATTTCAACAAGTAAACAATGCTTAGAATTTAAAGCCAACAGAGAATACCAAAGAGTTGTTGTTGTCTTTGACGTTGAAGTCTGGGGCATAAATTCCATCAAAATCGGTATATGCGCGCAATGAACTTTCTCGCATTGTGTGGATGTATGCCGCATCTACATACCATGCTCCAAATCTATATCCCAATCCAACAGAAATGTTGCTGGTTGTATTGTCAAGAGAAAAAGAGGGGTCGGTTCCGGCGGTGATTATTTCTGAATAGCCTTCACGCAAATCTTTTTTAATGTTGGAAAGAGTTGTGTTGTATCCTGCTCTTACGCTAAATTGAGGAGTGATACGATATTCGGCACCAATACGTATGGTGTTCTGAGCTTGTGTATATTCTTTAATATCGCTGTTCACGTATTGATTGTCTGTAAAATCAATTAAATATCCATAATCATCGTAATTTGCTCTTTTTACAGTCATATCAGGATATGCGGCATATTCGTAATCGGCACTGATAATAAATTTGGTTCCTATTACAGCAGATGCACCAACCATGAATCTCCATGGTGAACGTAGTTTCCAACTGAAAGAAGCATCATCAGTGTCCTGATATCCACTCAATGGGTTATTGGGCGACTGTCCCACATTGGGATTATTGTAGCTGTAATCAACCTCGCCATAATAATATTCATCAATACTATACCAAGTTGGAGAGTGTATTGCGGCACCAATTCTCAGCTCGTTAATTGGTTTGAAGATTAATCCGAATTTGAGATTCCAACCTGTTCCTGAAAGGCGTTTATAATTGTGTAAAAGGAAGCCAGCATCACCACCTGAGTCTCCAGACCTGAGGTTAACGATATTAGCATCTTCCATGCTTTCACTGTACTCTGTTTCCCGAAGATAGTCGAGATCGGTGACTCCAATTCCCAATCCCCAGTAAATCATATTGGAGAAGTTTCCGCCAAAATTAAAGCTATACTCATCAATATGCCCTTTTTCACGGACATAAAGCTGAGCATCTCCGTATGTGTTTTTTTGGAATAAGCCATTGTACTGGTCTTTAGTCCCTTTTTGTGGCATAATCATGTTCGAGTTATATGCAAGGATACTTAACCAATCGGCTTTACCATTGTAATATGGGTTGAAATCGTTTGTGAAAGCTAATTGATTGGAATTTATTCCATTAGTATATGATGCGATGTAATTTGACAAAGAGGTGTTTGTTGGCATTCCATAACCGGAATAAATACGGTCGAAAGAGGCTTTACGTCCATATGTGACACCCCACTGGAATGTTTCCATAATGCCGTTGAGTTTTGCTACTCCAACATATCCAAAGTTGTTGCAAAAGACCTTTGTCTGATTCTGTTTTATGGATGTGGTGACAGTAGAGGTGTTGGTTTTCTGCATGTTTATGTCTAACGTGGCGCCAATTTCGCTATGCCGGTATATACCAATACCAGCCGGATTCTGTCCCAGAGTTGATAGATCTCCACCAAGGGCAGTGAATGCGCCGCCCATACTCATGAAGCGAGCAGTGCCTTTGAAATCGTTTTGTGTTATCTGTAATGCATCAATTGCACTTTGAGCTGAGGCAACTGAAGCAGTTGCAAAAGTCAGCAGGGTAGGGATTATTATTCGTTTCATACAAAGATGAGAACTATTTGATTATTATTATCGGGTAATATTGCGTTATGACTTTAGTCAGCGTCGTCTGCCACCGCCACCATGGTTGCCACCTGAGAATCCTCCACGGTTACCAGCTCCGGAGAATCCACTACCGCTACGGCTTCTACCAGAGTATCCGGAACGTCCACCAGAGTATCCGGAACGAGATGTTGATGAGCCTCTATACGAATTATTATTGTTGTTGTTTCTATGTGTTGATGATGAGCCACCATTATATCCGTTTCGTCGTGAACTTGAAGCACCGGAATTAGACCCTCCGGAAACGCCACCGGGACGAGTTTGGGTTGGCTCATATCGTCCTGAACCTCTACGATTTGACGATGATGAATTTCCTGAACCGGGACGTCCTAAACCCATATTTCCGGGACGAGTATAGCCTGAAGACGAACCGTTGCCTGCAATTGAAGAGGCGCCACCTCCAACAACAGATCCGGGACGGCGAGTGTTGCTTCCGTAACCGCCATTAGAATTCGGCCTGTGTGGGCGGCTGGCTCCGGGAGATGGAGACGGTGTCCATGAGGCTGAAGGCCTTCCGGGTCTATATGGAGGATAGTAACCCGGTCCCCAGTATCCTGGTCCCCAATATCCAGGATATCCCCACGACCATGACCAATATGGGTCATACCCCCAACCATATGAGGGTCCCCAATAGAAAGGATCGTAGGTCCATTGCCATCGCCATGATGGATAGTAGAACGGTGATCTCCAATATGAATATGGGTAGTATAAAGGGTCGTTAATATAGATATTAACGGTTGATGCCGGCGAATTATAATAGTAATCTATCAATTCTCCATCATTGGTGTTTATGACAACGTCTGGATTGTGGAAACGTTCAATGCGTTTGGTGTATTCAAAGTTATCAATATTGACAGAGTCCAACCCCAATGAGTCGGGTGTGGTTTTGTATCGCCGGTTATATTCATCAACATCACGAGTTGACATTGTTGAGAATTTATACGTGTCGGCAGCAGGATAATCTGCTGTTGGGACATACGTATTTTTCTTTGATGTTGAGGAATTTTTTGTATTTGATTTCTTTGTTGGATTATAATAAATATCATCCTCAAAGTCTTGGGCAAGCACATTAAGAGGCAATGAAAATATTGCTAAGAACATTATGCCTGATAATAATCTGTTATGTTTCATATTTATAATGAGTTTGAGAGGTTTTGCCGAATATCTGAGCAAAATATTTCCAATGAAAATTGCTATTTATAAGTTAGACGCATCAAGTGTATAAAAGTTTAGTCAAAGTTAATTATTTTCTACCATTATTTAGCGTATATGCTAATCTAAAATATATTGCTGAATATTAATTTAACGAAATTAACAAAATATTGGAATATTTATGTTTTTCTCAAACTGTATACTTCCCTGGGAAAGTTTTATCGGGTGATATGCAACTTCGCCGTCTATTTGTATGGAGTGACTCTAAATTTTCGTGGCATTAAGTATGGCATGGTGTATAAAAAGAGGATGGCAGTTTTTGCCACCCTCTCATAATATGTTTTATTCTGGTGTATTAGTCATCAGCTGAAACTTTTTCGTAGGGACGCAGAGCATAGGCAGTTATGGCTACGGTAAATCCCCAATAGATAAAAGCAATAGAAGTGAGGAAAGAAACCATCCACATATCTGTTAGATATCCGGCTTCAAAGAAGAAGAAACCAATCAAGCATAATAAAATACCGTTGATAAGTCCAAGCCACCAGTAGCGGCCGCCTTTGCCGTAGGAGGCGGAAATCACAGCTTCAATTCCCCAATAAACAAATATTATACCTATAAAGTAGGGGAACACCATTTCACTCAGCAGAATTGAGCGTACCAGCATGAATCCTATGAACATGTCAACCATTCCACCGGCAATCCACCAACCCCAACCTTTGGCATGATTGGGTCCGGCAGCGACACATAGTTGCACAATACCTGCTGCAATTAGCAGCCAGCCAAATATCTGAGATGCTACAGCATATCCTGCCAAGGGCCAAAACCAATAGGCAAAGCCACCAAGCACCAAAAGAATACCTACCAACAGAATTGCCCACCACCAGCGGGTTTGTCCGTAATAATTTACATTGAGGGCTTTCATAATAAACGTGTGTTTTTACTGTTTAATAATGTGTGTTATTTTTTTGTTAATTTATATTTATAACAGACATGGCATGGTAATAGTTTTTTGCCGGTATGTTTTTTTGTAATAATAATCCGGGGTTGTTCCCATTTTATGAGTGTGGCGCATAAAAAAACTGACGATCATACTTTTTGGGGAATGACCGTCAGATATTGTATCTCTAAAATTCAGTATTATTCAAATATGTGTTTGAGCTTGGAGAATATGCGTTGTTTTTCGGCCTCGGTTGGTTGCATTGATGGAGAGTCTTTTAATGCTTCTATTGAAGCTTTTTCTGTATCGGTTAATTTTTCAGGTACATAGACCATGATATTTACCAATTCGTCTCCGGTGCCATAACCCTCTGTAGAAGGAAGACCCTTTCCGCGTAGCCGCAGTACTTTGCCCGGTTGAGTTCCCGGGGCAATCTTTAGACGGGCTCTTCCACCTATTGTCGGGACCTCAACAGAACCACCAAGAGTGGCAGTTGGGAAATCAAGCATAAGGTTGTATATAACATCGTTTCCGTCCCTGATTAATTCGGGATGCTTTATTTCTTCAATTACAACAAGTAAATCGCCATTTACACCTCCATGTCTTGGTGCGTTTCCTTTGCCTTTTACAGTAAGTGTCTGACCGTCTGAAACGCCAGACGGGATGGTGAATGAGATTGTTTGCTCTTTTCTTTGCACGCCCTCACCGTTGCAATATGTACATTTTTCAGTAATAACCTTTCCGGACCCTTCACATTCGGGGCATGTTGCAGTTGACTGCATTGCTCCAAACATTGTGTTCTGTACCCGATTCACTGTTCCTGTCCCATGGCATGTGGGACATGTGGCAAAGGCCACACCATCTTTAGCGCCAGTTCCCTTGCAATGTTCGCATGCTACAAAAGTGGGAATCTTTAGGGTTTTAGTAACTCCTTTTGCAATTTCTTCGAGTGAGAGTTTTACTCTGATACGTAAATCAGAGCCACGGCGTTGGCGTTGACGTCTTTGTTGTCCTCTACCAAAGCCACCTGCAGCAGATCCAAATCCACCGAATCCGCCTCCAAATATATCTCCAAATTGAGCAAAGATGTCTTCCATGCTCATGCCGCCGCCACTGTAGTAACTACCGCCGCCGCCAAACCCTTGTGGACCCATTGAGTGGCCGAATTGATCGTATTTCTGACGTTTTTCTTCATTCGACAGAACATCGTATGCTTCGGCCGCTTCTTTAAACTTTTCTTCGGCTTCTTTATTGTCGGGATTTCGGTCGGGGTGATATTGTATTGCAAGTTTGCGATACGCTTTTTTTATCTCATCGGCAGTGGCATTTTTGCTAACGCCAAGAACTTCATAATAATCTCGTTTATTTTCCATGTCAAAAGTAGATGTATCTGAGTTTGTTTTGCAAATGTAACTGTGTTTTAATCAGTAATTTGCGTGTTATTGTGCAACAACAACTTTTGCATGCCTAAGCACCTTGTCGTTAATTGTATACCCTTTTTGTGTAGTGTCTATGATAATGCCTTTTTGATCGTTGCTTTGGGCCGGGACCATGGCTACTGCCTCATGTATTTCAGGATCAAAAGAAGCTCCATTAGAGTCCATTGGATTAACTCCGTTGTCCGATAAATATTTTACCAGTTTATTGTAAATGAGTTCCATGCCTTGACGTACTGCCGCGCTGTCAGATGAATCTTTAGTTGCCTCAAGGCCTCTTTCAAAATCGTCAACGATAGGTAATAGACCTTTTAATGTTTTTTCTGCTGCATTTTTTAGTAAATCGGCTTTCTCTTTAAGAACTCTTTTGCGAAAATTATCGAAGTCGGCCATTAGAAAAAGATATTCTTTCTTTTCTTTTTCCAAGGCTGCATTGGCTTCATTGAGCTGTTCTTTTAATGTGTCGAATTCTGATGGTTGTCCGGATTGAGATGCTTCTTGGGCTTCTTCCGGGTCTATTACATCCAGGACTTCTACTTCTGGTGAATCGTCGGGCATATTGTTGTTTGTATGTGCGTTATTATCCATGCCGTCTATAATATCACGGTTTTTATTGTTCTTAGACATATTATTATTTTTTTTATTTTTTCTGAAAAACATATATAGCAAAAACATTGCCAAACTGTATTGTGCAGCCTGTCATTATATAATCATAACAAATCTATGCTAATATCGTTCAGTATATCTAAAGTCTACCAATGTACAAATCACAGCCGGTAAATATTTTTGTCATCTCGTCTGCCAAAATGTCATTATTGAATATGCCGTATACAGCTGATCCGGATCCTGACATAGATGCGTATATGGCACCAGATTCATACATTTTTGTTTTTAACAATTCAATATCCGGATTATTTAAAAAGATTCCTTTTTCAAAATCGTTTTTAACGATATTTTTCCATTTAGGGATGTTGCCTTGGATAATTTCATCAATCCATTCCGAAGAACAAGTGCGAGGGATGACAGATGCATAGGCCTGAGATGTTGAAACAGATTTTCCCGGAATTTTTGACACAACAATCTGCATATTATCAAATTTAATGTCTACAGGCTTCAATGTAGTTCCAATTTCTGAGGCATACATGGGGCGATTATAGATAAAAAATGGGCAGTCGGCACCTATAGTTGATGCAATTTCGGCCATATCTGTATTATTGAGCCCTAAGGAAAACATTTTGTCGAGAGCCTTGATTGTAAATGCAGCATCGGAAGAACCTCCGCCAAGCCCCGCTCCGTCCGGAATGACTTTGTGGAGAAATATATCTACTTTAGGGAGATTACCAACTTTTTTAAGTAGTGCATCATAAGCCTTTATAACAAGATTGTTTTTTGTTTCGCAGGCTACATTCCGTCCAGTGATATTTAATGTTGTTTCTGGCCCTTTTGCCGGAACTATTTCTAATATATCATGCCAACCAATAGGAATCATAACGCTTTCTATGTTATGGTAGCCATCATGCCGGCGTGACACAATGTTGAGTCCGATATTTATCTTTGCATTAGGGAATACAACCATTTTAGATAGATTTAAATATTCTCAATCCAGTTTTAAAACGGCAAGGAAGGCTTTTTGTGGAACTTCAACAGAACCGATTTGTTTCATGCGCTTCTTTCCTTTTTTTTGCTTGTCAAGGAGTTTACGTTTTCGTGAAATGTCGCCGCCATAGCATTTTGCAGTAACGTCTTTTCTCACTGCTTTAATAGTTTCACGAGCAATGATTTTAGCGCCAATAGCTGCTTGAATGGCAATGTCGAATTGTTGACGGGGAATCAGTTCTTTAAGTTTTTCGCACATTCTGCGACCAAAGGTAACGGCATTGTCGGCATGAGTGAGAGTTGATAGTGCGTCAACACTTTCTCCATTTAAAAGAATATCAAGCTTTACAAGTTTTGATTCACGAAAATCGTGGATATGATAGTCGAATGATGCATATCCTTTTGAGATGCTTTTGAGTTTATCGTAGAAATCAATTACAATTTCACCCAGAGGCATATCAAAAGTTATTTCCATGCGGTTGCCAGAGATGTATTCCTGTTTGATTAGTTCTCCGCGTTTACCTAAACAGAGTGTCATTATTGGGCCAATATAATCGGCAGTAGTGATTATGGTTGCCCGTATGTATGGTTCTTCGATATGTTCTATAAGGGTAGGGTCTGGCAAACCTGACGGGTTGTGAACTTCGCTGACATTACCTTTTTTGTCATATACTTTATATGAAACATTAGGCACGGTTGTGATGACATCCATGTCGAATTCTCGTCCAAGTCGCTCCTGGATAATTTCCATGTGCAGAAGTCCAAGGAATCCACATCTGAAACCAAATCCTAATGCAGCGGATGATTCCGGCGTGAATGTTAAGGATGCATCATTAAGCTGAAGTTTTTCAAGTGATGTCCTTAAGTTTTCAAAATCTTCCGTCTCAATGGGATATACGCCTGCAAAAACCATGGGTTTTACTTCTTCAAAGCCGTCTATGGCTTTATCACATGGGTTGTTTACATGTGTTATGGTGTCGCCCACACGAACTTCACGCGAAGTTTTTATCCCGGAAATAATGTATCCTACATTTCCCGCAGACAGTTCTGAACGTGGAGACATGTCAAGTTTAAGTACGCCAATTTCGTCGGCATGATATTCCTTGCCGGTTGATACAAATTTAACGAAATCGTTCTTGTGAATAGTTCCGTTGACTATTTTGAAGTATGCTATGATGCCACGGAATGGGTTGAATACAGAGTCAAAGATAAGAGCTTGTAGAGGGGCATCGGGATTTCCCTTAGGAGCCGGGATGCGTGTTACTATTGCTTTAAGTATTTCCGGAATACCTATGCCGGTTTTACCTGATGCGCGAATTATATCTTCATGGTCACATCCTAACAAATCAACTATCTGGTCTTCAACTTCCTCCGGGTTTGCAGAATCAAGGTCCACTTTGTTGACAATGGGAATTATTTCCAAGTCATTATCAATAGCCATATATAGATTGGAAATAGTCTGTGCTTGTATGCCTTGAGAGGCATCAACTATCAATAATGCACCTTCGCATGCCGCAATGGATCTTGAAACTTCGTAAGAAAAGTCTACGTGTCCCGGAGTGTCAATGAGATTTAGAATATATTTTTCGCCATCAAGTTCATATTCCATCTGGATGGCATGGCTTTTTATGGTTATTCCGCGTTCTTTTTCAAGGTCCATGTCGTCAAGTACTTGTGCCTCCATGTCCTTTGCGGATATTGTATTGGTGTACTCAAGCAGTCTGTCGGCAAGAGTTGACTTGCCATGGTCAATATGTGCAATGATGCAAAAGTTTCGGATTCGCTTCATCTATGATTCATTATTTATATTTTGTGCAAAGTTACACAAAAATCATGATTTTGAGAGTGTTCGGCTGTAAATGTTAACGTTGGATTGTATATAATTTAGAGATTGAAGTATTGTTAAGACTGATTCGTGTAGCTATAAATAAACTGCACCCCAATGGTTTGTTTAACCGGATGGGATGCAGATTATTTTATGATTGTACTATATAGATATATTTGATATACGATCTTGTTATATATCCTTTTATATCAATTAATTCAGTTGGATTACAAGATAGTTGGTCATTGACCAGAATTTTTTGGGGTTAGTGATCTTTAATACTTTGTTTCCGTTTACGTCAACAAGTTCGTATGAGTCGGTGGGTTGATTTGTTAACACTTTTGCTTTTTTGGCGTATAAAGGATATTCTGTGAAGGTACGTTTGTCTTTGACAGTGAAGAATTTCTGGTCAAAGTCACCCTTCATAAGTTTAGTTTTGCGGAGGAAACCGGTTTCAAGAATCTTATGGTCTTTAAGTTCGTTTTTGCTACCAACAGCCACATAGCATGTGTTTAGTTCGTTTGTGAGAGTGACAGATTCTTCGATAGCAGCATCACGTTGTCCTGTAACATCAGTCACTGTTGTATTTAATGAGTCAACTTTATTGTCAAGAACAGTGATTTGTTCTTTTGCAGCAGTAAGTTCTGTTGTGAGACGGGTGATTTCTTTTGTTTGCTCGTCAATCTGTTTTTTCATCGAATCAATAGTTGATTGGAGTTTCGATGTGTATAGATTTGAATTAGAAAGTTTCTTTTCAAGTTCTTCAAGTCGTTGACGGCGGTCAGTCAATGCTTGCTGGATGGCGGCAATATCTTGTTTAATCTGAGCTTTTTGAGAGGGAGTCTCTGAATTATCGGTTGCCATGATGCTCTCAAGATTTTTAATATCCCCCAATCCGGTGCTAATTTCATTTACAAGCGAAAGGAGTTCGTCCCGGTCGGCAACAGCTTTCTGCAGTTCTTCAGGACTTGCTTCTGACAAGGCTTTTGCGTTGTCGTCAGAAGGTGCTTGTTCTTTGTTAGAGCATGATGAGAATGTGCCCATCAACATTGTTAATGTCAGTACAGAGAAAATTTTAGATTTACGCATAATGAATGAATTTTTTATTTTGCTTTTTAATTAAAAATTTACTTGACACCGGCATGGGATAGAAATTAAATCCGATGCAGATATCATATTAACAAGTCATCCATAAGTTTTGTTTTGCTATGCGTGTAAAAGTGTTATTTAAATTTGTCGGAGGGTGCTTCTTTGTATTTGTTTTTGTGCTCTTTGTTCTGAGTTTTCTCACATGGACCTATGATGATAACTATTTCACCTTTTGGCGGATTTGCATTGAAAAAATCATGTATTTCCCTAAGGTTGCCACGTATGGTTGTCTCATGAATTTTTGAAATTTCACGTGATACCGATGCTAATCTTTCTTCGCCACAAAATTGAATCAGTTGGGATATTGTTTTAACAAGGCGTAAAGGAGACTCATATATTATTGTAGTTATGTCTCTGGATGCAATTAGTTCCATCCTTGTGGTTCTTCCCTTTTTGGGCGGAAGAAAACCTTCAAAAGTAAATCTGTCACAAGGTAGTCCGGAATTTACAAGCGCTGGTACAAATGCTGTAGCTCCGGGTAGGGTTATAATTTCTATGTTTGCTCTGCGACATTCTCTTGAAAGTAAGAAACCGGGGTCGGAAATGCCAGGCGTGCCGGCGTCGGAAATCAATGCAATGTCCTCGCCTGCTTCCAATCTGTGTATTATTGGGGTTACGGTATTGTGTTCGTTGAACTTATGGTGAGAGGCTACAGGTGTATTTATGCCAAAGTGTTTAAGCAGGGGCATTGATGTACGGGTGTCTTCGCAAAATATTGTGGATACGTTGCGTAGAACATTTATTGCCCGTGTGGTTATATCTTCGAGATTGCCTACAGGGGTAGGGACTATATATAAGCGACCGCTCATGATTCAAACTTAACATATGTTATTAAAACGCTATGACATGTTGTGATATATCACATATTATATCATGACAAAAGGTGGGAATGTGTTTTGATTATAAAATCACACTGCAGCAAAATGATTTTTCACGATGGCAACAAAGTCTTTAACATCTTCATCTTCAGGATCCCATGCCATATCAACATAAAGATATTCGCTTGCCTCGTCAAATGTTTTCATCGCCATTAATGTATTAAGAGTGTCGGCGAACATTGAGTCATTATTCCCAAATAGTCCACGGCGGAAGCGGAACTTATCATTAAGGGTGAAAGCTCGTTTTAAATCTCTGGCTTCTTTTCGTGACAGAAGTTCGTCCACCCTAATATCTGCTTTGTCGGCTGTTTTAATCTCGTCATTATCGTCGTCGTCATACGCTATGGCAGGATGAGCCGACTCCTCTGAATTTACTAAAGAGTTATCGGGGAGAGAGGGAGATTCTGTGTTAAGTAATGTATCAGAAACTGGAAAAGTTTGTGGATTAACAGAATCTGCTGTTTCCTCAATAAAACAGTCCTCGATATTATTTAATGTAGCAGGGTCCTGTATTGGCGATAATTCTTCATCAACGATAATAAAAGAATCGTTGTTCTCATCGGTGATTGAGTTTTCCTCGGTTTCAATTGTTTTTTCTACATGGAAATCGGAAGTTGGAATTGAAGATTTTTCGTGCAAATTGTCTGTATCATTTGTATCCTGACTGGGATTGATGCTATCGTCAGCTACATATTTTTCATTAGTTTGAGAGGTTTCTTGTGGCGAATCAACACATAACACCTGTTTGATAAGGTTGTTAAATATCAAATACTTTTCATTTAAAAGCTGTAGTGCATCGTTGTGTTCACGGTTTAACGCAACACGAAGCAGCCCTTCAATTTCTATATTAAGGCGTATGAGTTTTTCTATATCTTCTTGCATATTTATATTGGATTGGATATTTGAATGTTTATTTAACAACTCTTTCAATTAAAAGATTTTCAATGGCTTTTTTTAATTCGCTTCGAGAGCATTTGAACGAATTAGCCATTACAACAACAATATGTGTGGGATTGCCTTTTATATCAAGAACGTAACCCGCATAACACTGAACGCCGCTCATTGAGCCTGTTTTGAATGCCAATCTGCCACTAAGCTGTTCAGTTTTACCAAAGTTTTTCATTGTCCCATCCTTCCCGGATATAGGGAAAAGCTCTAAATACTGTTTTTTAAATTTGCTCTTGTACATATATTCCAATACAGAGCCCAAAAAACGAGGCGAAAATCTATTGGCACGAGACAAACCACTACCGTCGTATATAGTGATTAAATCTGTCCTGAATCCAAGAGATTTCCAAAAGCTTAATTCGGTATCTACACACTCTTCACGAGAAGCGCCGGGTTTTAAAGCACGTAACATTCCTTCTGCAAACATATTGTCGCTACGCACCATAAGACTTTTTAAAATATCGGTATTGGATGGCGAAAAATGTGTGTAGGTTGAGTAGATGCCGAGGCTTTCAATACCGGGAACTGAACTTTCATTAAATTTAATGCCTGCATTGTTCATGGCAGCCTTCATTTCAACACAAAATGATGCGGCCGGATCAATCATTGTTGTTGTAACACTCCATTTTAAATTTTTGAAATTCTTGGCAGGAGCATACACTGTCAATTTTGGGGAATTAATGCCCCGGGACATATTGAACCCTGATTTTCTGTATTTACGTTCAACAGCAAGGCCGGGAATATTTGGTTTTGTAACACCGGTGGCAGGGTACAGTAAAGAGGTATTATCCTTATAGTTAAATCCATAAAAGCCTGCGCCATACGCCCAAGGTGTATCATCTATAGTCCATGAGTCAACTTGTCCTTGATCCGGGATATTGGAGTTTACTATAATCCCACCTTTAAAAGAAGAATATATACCTTTGCTTTTTAACCAAGAAACAATGGAGTCGCAGAACCCACGTCTATCGTCAAAGAACTCACTGTCGAGTGTTGGGTCTCCACATCCATTGATAACAAGAAGTCCAGTAAATTTTCCTTTTTGGGGTTTATTGCCATATAAAGAAACTGTGGTCTTAAACTTATAATTTTCGCCCAACAGCTGTAAGGCAGTTGCCGAGGTAAGCGCTTTAGTTATACTTGCCGGGACAAGTGCTAATTTTGAATTTGATTCTACAACAACTTTACCGGTGTTGAGATCTTTGACATATACACCTATAGATGCAGCTTTTTCGCCTTTGATGCCCAAAAGATTAGCAGCAGAGACATGCATTGCCATTATGGCAAATATCGCCAGAATGGAGAAAATTCGGGAAATTTCAGCCTTTTTATTACTCATAGTGAAAGCGAAGTTAAATAAATTTTTAATTTTAACAAAACGCATTTCACGACAACAGCCATAAAAAATGTTAACCCATAGCTGTGATTGTTGAGCTGTCAATAATTTATGTTTTATGAACTTATTCCAAAATATAGCAGTTATTTAATGACAGCAAGTCCACCTCGGGCGGTCTCTTTGTAGAGCGACGGCAAGTCGTGTCCCGTTTGTTTCATGACTTCCACAATTCTATCGAAATTCACAGAGTGGTGCCCATCGGAGAACGCTGCATACAAGTTAGCATCAAGGGCTCTTGCCGCAGCATATGCATTCCTTTCAATGCATGGAATCTGCACCAGTCCACACACCGGGTCACATGTAAGTCCCAGGTGATGTTCAAGTCCCATCTCCGCAGAATACTCAATTTGTGCCGGTGTACCGCCAAATAGCTGAGAAGCTGCCGCTGCCGCCATGGCACAAGCCACGCCAACTTCTCCCTGACACCCAACTTCTGCTCCAGATACAGATGCATTATGTTTTACTACATTGCCAAATAGTCCGGCAGTTGCCAAAGCCCTCAATATGCGTTTTTCGCTAAAATTTTTTGATGTATAAAGGTGATATAGGACAGCCGGAAGTACTCCGCAGGAGCCACATGTAGGGGCAGTTACAATTTCCCCACCGGATGCGTTTTCTTCGCTTACAGCCAAAGCATAAGCATATACCAACCCACGACTTTTTAATGAACTGTTATAGCCGGCGGCATGCACATAGTAGCTAACGGCTTTTCGACGTACTCCAAGACCTCCGGGCAATACTCCTTCTGCCTCGATTCCACGCTCAACTGCTTTTTTCATAACATCCCAGATGTTTTGTAGATAGTCCCAGATTTCTTTTCCTTCGCATTTTTCAACATATTCCCAATAGCTGTGACCGGTTTCCTCGCACCATTGTTGAATATCCTTAATTGTGGTCATGTCATATATGCTTTTTCCGGATGATTTGCTTTCACCTTCCTTAACTATGTCTCCACCACCTATAGAATAATAAGTCTGTTCATGAATAATTTGCCCAGAATTATTGTACGCACGGATGGTCATGGCATTGGGGTGGAATGGCAGGAATAAATCCTCTTTCCAGATGATTTGTGTCTTAGCCAATGGCTCAAGTACATCAAGTATGGCTTTGTCTGTGAGGTGACCTTTACCTGTGGCAGCTAAAGAACCGTATAAAACTACTTCGAAATTAGAAATTTCAGAGGCTGAATTCGATGTTTCGGTCACGAACATTGTCGCGGCTTTTCTTGGGCCCATGGTATGTGAGCTTGATGGGCCTAAGCCAACTTTAAATAGTTGTTTTATAGATTCCATGTGAAAAGTTGTTTTAAGCAATTAAAGATAATAACTATATGAGAGACACATCTTTTATAAGGAACATGTCCATGCAGTATCGCAAATGTACGATATTAATATAAATAACGCAAATGACTTTTTGTCATATACAAACATATTGGCATAAGAATTGTTAGTTAATTAAAAGAAATAATAATTAAACGATTCAACTAATATAACAAATATCAACTATGAATTTTAATAACTTTACAATTAAGTCGCAAGAGGCTATTCAGAAAGCCGTTGAAATAACACGGCAGGCTGGACAACAGGCCATTGAACCTGTTCACTTGCTAAAGGCTGTAGTTGAGGAAGGGGATTCTCTGGTGAAATTTATCTTCCAGAAAATTGGCGCCAACCTTGTGCAGTTAAATAGCATGGTTGACAGGGCGATTGCAGCGGAGCCTCGTGTTTCAGGCGGTGAACCTTATTTAAGCCGCACATCAAATGATGTACTGCAAAAATCACTTGATATAGCTAAGAGTAATTCAGATCAATATGTTACGCTTGAGGCATTGCTGATGGCGATATTTGAAATTAATTCTCCGGCATCAACAATTTTAAAAGATCTTGGTTTAACGTCACGAGAGCTTAAAGCTGCAGTTGATGAATTGCGAAAGGGTAAAAAGGCAACCGATCAAGGCGCAGAGGAAACATATAACGCTTTGTCTAAATATGCTATAAATCTATGTGAGAGAGCACGGGCCGGGAAACTTGATCCGGTTATTGGCCGGGATGAGGAGATTCGACGAGTACTCCAGATTCTAAGCCGACGGACAAAAAACAACCCTATGCTTATTGGTGAACCGGGAACCGGTAAAACGGCTATTGCCGAAGGACTTGCTCACAGGATTGTCCGTGGTGATGTCCCGGAGAATCTGAGGTCTAAACAGATTTTTTCTCTTGACATGGGCGCACTGGTGGCCGGTGCAAAATATAAAGGAGAATTTGAAGAACGGCTAAAGGCAATTGTTAATGAAGTGACTCAAAGTGACGGTGAAATAATACTCTTCATCGATGAGATTCACACTCTTGTTGGTGCAGGAAAGGGTGAGGGAGCGATGGATGCTGCCAATATTCTGAAACCGGCACTTGCACGAGGCGAACTCAGGTCTATTGGTGCGACAACACTTGACGAGTATCAGAAGTATTTTGAAAAAGACAAGGCGTTGGAGCGTAGATTCCAAAAGGTTATGGTTAATGAGCCGGATGAGGCAAGTGCCATTGCTATTCTGAGAGGATTGAAGGAACGATATGAGAATCATCATAAAGTAAGGATTCGTGATGAAGCTATCATTGCTGCAGTTCAATTATCTGAACGTTACATAACTGATAGATTTTTGCCGGACAAGGCCATTGACCTTGTGGATGAGGCAGCCTCGAAGCTAAAGCTGGAGATAGATTCCGTTCCACAGGCACTTGATGATATTTCAAGACGCATAGCTCAAAAGGAAATTGAACGGGAAGCCATTAAACGCGAAGGTGATAAAGCCAAAGTCAAGGATATTGAGAAGGAACTCGCTGAAATGCGTGAGGAACAGAAACAATATGAAGCTAAATGGCGTGCCGAAAAGGAATTGATTGATTTAATCCAGCAAAATAAAATTGACATTGAACAGTTAAACTTTGATGCTGATAGGGCAGAACGTGAAGGAGATTACGGAAAAGTTGCCGAGATCAGGTACTCAAAGATTAAATCGAAAGAGGACGAAAACAAGCATATTCAAGAGCAACTGAAATCAATGCAAGGTGAAAAAGCTCTCATCAAAGAAGAAGTTGATGCCGAAGATATAGCAGATGTTGTGAGTCGATGGACCGGAATTCCTGTAAATAAAATGGTGCAGAGCGAGAAAGAGAAACTCTTGCATCTTGAGGAGGAATTGCATAGCCGTGTCGTAGGGCAGGAAGAGGCTATCAGCGCTATCGCCGATGCGGTGCGCAGGTCACGTGCAGGGCTCAATGACCCCAAACGTCCCATTGGATCATTCATATTCCTGGGGACAACCGGTGTTGGTAAAACTGAGCTTGCAAAAGCTTTGGCTGAATACTTGTTTGACGATGAGAATATGATGACCCGAATTGATATGTCGGAGTATCAGGAGAAACATGCAGTGAGCCGTCTGGTTGGAGCACCTCCGGGATATGTTGGTTATGATGAAGGTGGACAGTTGACAGAGGCTGTTAGACGTAAACCTTATTCAGTTGTTCTTTTTGATGAAATTGAAAAAGCGCATCCCGATGTATTCAATATTCTACTTCAAGTTCTTGATGATGGACATTTGACCGATAACAAGGGTAGGCTTGTGAATTTCAAGAACACCATAATAATCATGACATCCAATATGGGATCGTCTCTGATAAGAGATAATTTTGCAAAGCTCACCGATGAGATGCCTGAAATGGAGCGTTATAATTTGGTTGAAGGAACAAAAAATGAGGTCCTTGAGATGCTTAAGCAAAGTATAAGACCCGAGTTCCTGAACCGTATAGACGAAATTATAATGTTTACACCGCTTAATAGACATGAAATTGAGCAGATTGTAGGATTACAGATCGATAGCGTAAAACGGATGCTTATGCGAAATGGTATTGTTCTTGAGGTTACCCCCAAGGCTTTGAGCTATCTTGCAGATGAGGGCTATGATCCTGAGTTTGGAGCACGTCCGGTTAAACGTGTTATCCATCGTTTGGTTCTAAACAGGCTCTCAAAAGATATTTTGGCTCAAAAAGTGGATAAAGATCGACCTATAATCATCGATCTTGATGATAATAATGATCTTGTTTTCAAAAACTAAGATGTTTAAACTCATCTAATAATATAATAGAGGCGATGCTATTGATTAAGCATCGCCTCTATTATATTGTTAGTATGTAAATTATGGTTGTTCTGCTTGACAAAATTTGTTAATTTGAGCCAGTTTGTCACGATACTCATAATCTTTTGCAAGATAATCAAGTGACGATGACAGATAGTAGTTTATTTCTTGAATCAGAGTAATAACGTTTATCTGGCCTCCGTGATATGCCATGGTTAGAAGTTCAACATATTCATCGTCAAGGACTATGTCTTTATACTTGTTCATTAAAACCTTAAGATGCTGGGCTTGCTCATAATTGGCTTTAATATTTTCAATCTGCGCACTTGTTATTGCGTTGGCTTCAAACTCTGCATTTTCAGCTAAAGCAACGGATGCCTTGCTATTGTAGTTTTTACCCCATGAAGGCAGGCCAATTGATGCTGCAATACCATTGAAATGGTGATTTTCTTCATATGAGTGACGATATCCAATGGCAAATGACGGCTTTCTACTTTGTTCTTCGGCGCGCGCCGATAGTCTATAGGATTCAGATTCAGCAAGTGCGGCATTAACTTCCGGAGAGGTTTCCGCTAAATTATAATACTGATTCAATGGTAATAGAGGCTGTGGCTCGTATTCCGTAAATTCAACTTTAAAATCTTTATCGCCGGACATAACAACCAAATCGCTATTTATCTGATTTAATTGAATCGAGGCATCACTTATGCGATTGTCAATGATAAAAAGTTCATGCTTGATTTTCTTTACATCAAGAATTGTCAATTGTCCTTTATCATATCCATATTCAACTGCTTTACATATAGAATCCAAATTGTTATATATTACTTGCAGCATTTTAATTTGTTTTGTGACATATACCCCTTCTATCATTTTCCGTCGGGCAGTCAATGCAACTTCATTTTTCATTGCTGCAAGTCTTATCAGGGAAGCTTGAACAGATTTTTCCGCAGCCAAACGCTTTGCTTTATATGCTCCGGGCCAATCAAATCCTTGGGTTATACCTACAGACCATTTATTATCGGCACCGGAACCAAACATATATTCACCTTCCAGCTCCGGTCCGGACAATTGTGAAACACCTTTTGCTCCAATAGCATCTGCGGCACAAGTACGCTCCAATGAAACTATGGTTGGATTATTCCTGGCTATAAAATCCAAGGCGTCTTTCTGGCTCATTTCACGCCCATTAACAATGCCTGCCAAAGATAGCAGGATTATTGTGAATGTAAATTTATGTATGGTCATCAATTTCTATTGTTTGTAAATTATTCAGCAATTTGATTATCTGATTTTATAAAATCATTATTCCGGTTCATTAAATAATAAATAACAGGAACAACAAAAATATTAAGTACGGTTGATGACAGTAGTCCACCTAAGATAACAATAGCAAGTGGCGACTGAATCTCGTTTCCCGGTAAATCTCCGTTTACGGCCAATGGTATTAAGGCTAAAGCTGATGTTAGAGCTGTCATTACAATAGGCAGCAAACGGTCTTTTGCCCCGGTAATGATTCTTTGTTTCAATGGTAAGCCTTCGTTTGCCAAAACATTAAAACGGGATATGAGGAGCATGCCATTTCTCGTTGTTATTCCAAGTAAAGAAATGAAACCAATGATAGCCGGGATGTTAAGCTCTTTTCCCGTAATTACAAGTATTAGAATTCCGCCAATCATAGCGAGTGGCATATTAATCAATATCAACAATGATTGTTTGAAATTCTTAAACTCGTGATATAAAAGCATGAGAATGATTAATAAGGCTCCTAAGGATGCCCAAGTTAATGTTCTTGACGCGGCAGCTTCGCTTTCAAATTGTCCCCCATAAGAGAGATAGTAGTTTTCCGGTAGTTCTATATTTTGTGCTATAGCATCTTGAATTTTATTTACCGTACCGCGTAAATCACCATCTTCAACATTTGCCGAAATAACAATACGGCGCTTTACGTTCTCGCGATTAATTGTATTGGGGCCAGTTGCTGAAACTATATCGGCAACTGAACTTAATGCTATTTTGCCTTGGTTTGAGTCAATTAACAGGTCGCTGATGGCATCAAGACTGCTACGTGAGGCTGAGTCCACCATAAGGCACAAATCAAATGGCACACCGTTTTCATAAATCTCAGAAACTGTGATGCCTGCAATTGAAGTCTCAATAGCTCTTTTGAATTGAGGCATAGTTATTCCATATCGTGCCAAAAGTTCCCTGCGGGGTGATATTGTCAACTCCGGACGTTCAATCTGTTGTTCTATATTAACATCCACAACACCAGGAACATCTTTTACCACGTTTTTAATTTTAGACCCTAAGGAGAAAAGCTTGTTTAAGTCATCGCCAAAGAGTTTTATTGCAATTTGGGCCTCTGTTCCGGAAAGCATTGCATCAATGCGGTGAGAGATTGGTTGACCAATCTCAATGTTTGCACCGGGAATTTCAGATAGCTTTTGTCTCAATTCTTTCACAACTTCGCCCCTGGTTCTGCCATCAAGTGTATATGGAGCTTCTATTTCAGATACATTCACACCAAGTGAATGTTCATCAAGTTCGGCTCTACCAGTTTTACGTGCAACTGTTTTTACTTCTGGTATTGATAGGATTATGCGTTCTGCTTCTCGTCCAATTTTATCACTTTCTTCAAGAGAAATTCCTGGTAGAGTGGAAACATTGATGGTAAAGGAACCTTCGTTGAATGATGGTAAGAAAGAACGGCCTAATGTGAAAAACAATATAATGCTTATAATAAATAATACACCGACGCTAATCAATAAAACTTTACTGTGATTAATTGATGACACTAAGGCTTTACCATATAAATTACGCATTAGGCGAGTGACTTTCGGATCTTTTGACTCTTTTTTGTCCTGTTTATTTGAGGCAAGCATATATGAGCAAAGAACCGGAGTAAGTGTCAATGCAACGATTGTTGAGGCTATCAAAGCAACAATAAATGATATACCCAGAGGTATTAACATGCGACCTTCAATTCCGCTAAGGAAGAACAATGGTAAAAAACTTGCAATTATTATTAACGATGAATTGAAGATTGGCATCCTTACTTCAGCCGAAGCATGAAAAATTACAGAGATAGCATTTTTGCGTTTTTCCGGTGGCAACGCTCTATTTTCCCTGAGACGTTTATATACATTCTCAACGTCGACAATGGCATCATCCACAAGCGATCCGATAGCTATTGCAATACCGCCGAGACTCATTGTATTAAGTGAATAGCCAAGAGAATTTAATACTAATATTGATAGGATTATTGAAATTGGCAATGCCACAACGGATATGATTGTTGTCCTTAAATTCAAAAGGAAGAAGAACAAAACAACAATTACAAACAGTGCACCCTCAATCAATGTCTCCTGCAAGTTGTTTATAGAGTTATCTATGAATTCGCTTTGTTTAAAAATATCTGTTGAAATATGGACATCAACAGGCAAGGTTTTTGAAATATCGGCAAGGTCTCGTTCAATCTGCTCTGTGAGATTGATTGTCCCGACAGAAGGTTGTTTTGTAACTGTAATCAATACGGCCGGTTTTGCATTAACCGATCCCACTCCAAGACGTGGATGTGCACCACCTATACATACAGTTGCTATATCGCCAAGAGTTACAATCCCTCTATTGTCACTACGCACAACAGATAATGCCAAGTCATTTACAGATGTTGTGTTTATAGAACCTTTGACAATGTATTCGTTGCCGTAATCGTAGACAACACTTCCTGCTGCATTTGAATTCATGGACTCTACTGCTTGAGTAACTTCGTCAAGACTCACATCCAAAGCCTTCATCTTATCAGGAATAAGCTGTATTTGGAATTGTCGTACATCACCACCTAAAATAGACACTTGAGAAACGCCTCCTAATGCTAATAATCTAGGCCGTATAGTTTTGTCTGCAATAGTGTTCAGTTCAACTAAAGACGTTGAGTCAGCAGTAAGTCCGATTATCATTATCTCTCCAAGGATAGAAGACTGTGGCCCCATTGTTGGAGTGCCAACACCATCCGGTAAAACCTCAGATAATCCGGCAAGGCGCTCAGAGACAATCTGACGTGCACGGTAAATGTCAGTGTCCCAATCGAATTCAACCCAAACGGCTGAAAATCCTGTTGTTGATGTTGATCTAACACGACGCACTCCAGTTGAACCATTTACTGCTGTTTCTACAGGATATGTTACAAGTTTTTCAACTTCTTCAGGAGCCATACCGGGCGCTTCTGTCATGATAACTACTGTGGGTGCATTCAAATCAGGAAAAATATCAACCTCTGTCCGCACTAAAGCCACTGTCCCGAATAATAGGATTAATCCGGTGAGTATCAATATCGTGAGCCGGTTGTTTAACGAAAACCGTATAATTCTGTTAAGCATGAGACAATAGATTAATGGTTATGTGAATGTCCTTCCGGAATGACATTTGAACTCTCGGCTAAACGAACAGTAGCCGTTCCGGTGACAACCACATTGTCACCGGCATGTAATCCGGATTTTATTTCAACCCTGTCGCCATCTTTGACTCCTAACGTAACAGGTGATTTCAAATATCCCTCGTCATCAATTTTTATGTATACATAGAAGTTACCTTGTTGTTCAGACAGTGCTGTTACAGGAACTGTAATAACATTCTGGCGATCTTTGCCTATAAGGTATACTTCCACAAACGAACCCGGGACAAGTTTGCCATTATTATTTAATGTGAAATATATTGGGATATATCCGGGTTGAGCACTTACCAATTGAGATGTTGTTGTTCGTTTGCCACCATACTCAGCTATGTCTATAATTTCAGATGAATAAGGCATTTTTATTTTAGCAGAATTTATAGACAGAGCCTGTTCGTAATACTTCTGCGGCAAATCTGCTCTTAAAGTAAGTTTTCCTGAGCCTGAAAGAGATGCGATTGGAGTGCCGGCTTCAACAAATTGTCCTTGTGATGCCAACAATTGAGTAATTGTTCCACTAACAGATGCAACTGCTGCTCCGGAAGCCGCTGCCGGTGAATACGATGCCCGTGCTGTTTCAAGAGTGGCTAAGGCTCGGTTATACTCCGCTGTTGATACAATTCCTCTTTCGTGAAGAGGTTTTAAGCGTGCAACTTCCTGCTGTGCTGCTTTTATAGCGGCTAATGCCGCTGCATTTGGATCGCCACCGGTAACAGCTGTTGGTTTTACGTGAGCAATAACACCACCTTTTGAAATCTGTGTTCCAACAACTGCTTTTGATGTGAAGTTTACAACTCCGGATACAGGTGCTACAATAACCGCAGCAGCATCCGGGGCATCAACAATTTGTCCGGACACCTTTAATACATCATAGAATGTACCCGGTTCCACTATCGATGTAGTAACATTGAACCTATCTGCCTGTTCCGGCTCAAGAATTATCTCGTCTCCGGCACCATGGTTATGACCTTCGTGACCATCACGTCCCTCCGCCTCGTGATCATGATTCTCTGCTTCGTGGTTATGATTTTCATGAGAAGTTCCGTGATCATGATGATGGTGCGCAAGTTCATCATTGGAATTATTTGAACATGCTGCAAGAATAAAAGATAAGCATGTGTAGATTGCTATCCCGGATAAACCATTAGGTAATAGATTCATACGAACTGTAATTTTGAATAGTTATAAATAATCTGTCATTTATGGCTGCAAAGGTAATAAATATAATTTAATAATCATATTCAAATGATAAGTCATCAACATAAAGTATTGCACCATTTCCTCCAGTAAAATAATCGCCGTATTTAGAGGCCGATGCTGTGATAAGGACATATTTGGGTTTACGATTTGTTGCTTTATATTCCAAATTAAATTCAAATGGAATATAATCAACAATGTTCTGCCCGAATTCTATTTTCCCGTATGCTATCACATCATCTGCATCGGGATTAAATAATTGCCTGTTGTTTGGATTTGTTCGTATTTCAAATGGTTGAGGGGCATCTATTAATGCAACCCAAATAATACAAGTGTCAGGTTGCCCTTTCAAACTTTCAAAACCTGCCGATACAGATGATATGGGAGCTGTTTTATATTTTAGATATCCCTTGAGTTTTGTTGGATGTTCATTAAACTCCCGGCCAAAACTTAAAATACCATTTGTGCCATCGGTTCTCACGTATCTTCCTGCAAATATGTTACCGGCAGCAAGTTTTCCCAAGGTTCCAATGCCAACAAATTTGGTCTCAAGCATAGCGGCACGTCCAGCTCCTGATGGAGTATCGTCTGTGGGCACAGTATTTGATGGTCCCAGAGTTGTTGCTCCTTTATTACCCGAATCCCACCATTGTTTAGAGTCTTCGGCCCATGGGCACCATACTTTGCCATCAAGCCACCAATCGTCGAAACTTCCATTTGGTATAGTGGTTGGTAGTCCTGTGGTAAAATCAATCGTTTCACCAACATTTTCGCCACTTACACAGCGTGCTTCATATTCAGTCATGGGGCTAAGATGCACCAAGCGGGCATTAAAGCTGCCTCCATTGATTGTAATCCAGCTGTCCGGTACTTTAGTCCATTGCGAGTCTGATTTTAACTTATATTCAACTGACATTGGCGCACCGGCCTCCGCTTGTCCATAAACCCATGCAACTTGTGTCCAGGCATCAACACGTTCTGTTGTAACCGCTGCTTCAGTTTTGTCAATATATATAGTCCATGTCTGAGGCAATCCGTATGCATCGACAACAACATCAACCGGTTTAGAGAAGTCTACAGTCATTCCATTTAAATCCGGTGTCATTGTGCATCCGTCAGGTCCTAATTTTATGTTTTCGACATGGACGGCGGTGATATCCGTATTTTCATTTATATAGGCAATGACACGACGACCCGGAACATCGATTGTTGATTGTCCAATCTGCGAACTTATATTAAAATAACGTTCTATATTTTGTACAGCCTTAAATGTCCATTGCCAGTTTTGATATAAATGTAAAGTTACAGTTTTTGGAGTGGTTAGATTAAACGGCTGATTTATTGTATCACCCACAATTGATGCGCCATCAGAGAGTTTATATGATTCAATGTTTACTTTTTCTATATTCACCTGTTCCGGCAGATAAAATGTTACGGTGCGTTCAATTGTGTCAATTTGTGCGGCCTGTTGCTCTCCGGTTGCCGAAATTTCCATGAAATTGGGCTGTATGCGAGCGAATGGGATGTCATTCTCAATACATGAATTTAGCAGTACAGATGCTGATACTAAAAGCGCGATATATATTAATTTATTACAATAATCTGACTTCATATTGTTGATTTTATAGCGAATACGATTAGATGACAACTAATAATCCAAAATTAATATTGAATATATTGAATCTAAAATTTGCGCCGGAACTGAATCGAGTACCCTCGTCAACGCCATCTGTGAGTTGGTGTTCCTTTCTCCATTTTAAGCCGAATACGCCAAACGATACATTAAAGGCAACATTGTTTTGTATAAATACGGCTAATCCGGGAGAGAAATTCAGTGATGCTTGAGTGATTAAAGTCTTAGTATCTTTAGGCTCTTCATTGAATATTCTTTTAAAGCGAGAAGATCCACTTTGAAATGATAGGTCCACTTCATTAAAAACGCCAAAACGTTTATCACGGCCAAGGCCCACATAATTTCTGTAAAAAACACCGGTAACAAAAGATTCGGTATAATAACTAACGTCTTTTATCGAAAAATTTAAATCTTCGTCAAAATCAATTGCAAGCTTCTCAAGATCTGCAACACCTCTGGAATAGGTGAATTTTAAACCTACAGATTGGTTGTTACGCACAAAATATCCTATGGTTGGGTTAATCGAATATATTTTTCCTTTGAAATCAAAATCCTTTAGGATAGATAGCACTTGGACATCTGCAGTATTAAATTCGCCGTATGATGCCGTTAGACCAAAAGACCATTTCCCTTTTGGAATAAACAAAAAATTATATAATCCTCTGTCATATCTGCCAAAATTACGTTCCGGCAAGATTATACTAACGGTATCATTACCAACAATCACCTTTTCGTCGATTAGAAGTTGGCGTCGTTGCTCTGAAATGGAGTCTTTTTTTACAATAAGAGGACGTTTGATTTTAGTAATTGTATCAGTCTTAGATTCAACCGCTCTACATACAACAGTCCCTAAGGCCATGACAAAAATCATTAGTCCGTATTTGATATATTGATTTGTTCTATTATACATTGTTCTATAAGTAATGTGCATAATCAGTGTATATCAGATATAGAATGTAACACCAAAAGTTATGGAAAAAAGATTAACCTTAAAGTTTGCAGATTTAGTGGTGCGATTTGCAATGTAAATTTGGTCGGTAGTTGATTTGGTATTATTATATTTGAATCCCAGTACACCAACATTTACTTCTATTGCCGAATAGTTATTTAAAAACATCACCAAACCCGGAGCGAGGCCAACATCTAAAGAAAAGCTCTTTTCAAAAGTTCCGGAAATATCATCCCCTGATCCATTCACAAGTTTTGACTGGCCACCACCCAACTGGAGTTGCACCTCATTAAATAATCCAAACCGGGTGCTGCTTCCAAGAGATATATAGTTCCTAAAACATGCGGTTCCATAATAATTATGGCTTATACTATATAGATTATCTATATCATAAGATGTGTCGGAACCAAGAATAACTGAAGCAGCATCAAGTTTTGTGCGTTGACGGGAATATGCAAAACGTCCTCCGGCTGCAAGATTATCTTTAAACGCATACATAACCATTGGCGACAATTTAAATGAGTATGTGTCACCATTGAGGTTCTCTATAACAAGGAATTGGTAGTTATCCTGAGAGGATTGCGTGTAATTTACACTGACTCCAGCAAGCCATTGTCCTTTGGGGACGAAAGCGATTTGCTCAATATTACGATCAAAAACTTCTTGAGAAAATGACAATGATGCATTTCCAATTACAGTAATTAATAGGATTAATAATCGTAGATAATGATAGATATATTTTGTCATAATAAAAAAAATTGGAGCAGATGAGAGTTGATTGCATTAAAACTCCTTGAAATATGTTCAATAACTAAATGTAAGGTTATCAATCCATAATGTTGAACCTTGCATTATACCTTTTATTGGAGTAGGGGTCACCGGAACATTCAAATCCTCGTCAATGATACTTTCGTTTGTCCCGGATGAGGAGAACATGATTGTTAAACGTGTGGGCTTTTTGTGCAGATGAATATACTTTAAAGGCACATTAAAAGATGTGAAGTCCGATGCAAAACGGAAATTTCCACTACCGGAAGCAATCAAAATTTCATTGCCTGAATCATCTTTACCAATTAGATTGATGGTAACTGTGCCATAGTCGTTGCTGTTTTCTATGTCTGTTATATATTTATAGAATCCATTTAATGACGATGGCCGAGAATAAAAGCCAACACCCTCGTTGTATGTTTCGTTTAATGTATTTGGATCAAATGCATATGAGCCCAAAAACAGCTTGCCGGCAGCACGATGCCTAACATAAGGTATATTGGCATTATAATCTAAAGATTCTCCCGGTGTTTGGACATAATCTGGTATTGGTTGACCATTCAAATCCCATCCAACGGAAGAAATCATAATAGATTTAGAACCTGATACAGCATCAAAACTAATCTCGGATGACGGCACCATATACCATGTATTCTTAGTTGCAGCCAAAGATGAGAATGTTTTTGCATTGACAGATGCCCAATGTTTTTTTGGCCACATAACAGTGATATCCTTAAAATTCTGACGATTAATTATTGGAATATCAGTTGCACTATATCGTCCCCCGGATGGCATGTGCTTATGATTAATCACTTCTTTTGCATCCTCAAAATCGCCGGAAGGGACTTGTTCAGCCAATTCGGTTGTTATAATTCCTGATGCAATGTCACCTCCATCCCCAAAAGATGCAGATATTTGATATTCTGTCTCTGGTTTTAGTCCGCTTATAAGTAAAAATGAATCTTGAGGACATCGTTCCAATATAGACACTCTCTGCCCATTGGCTTTGAATGTTGCCAGTTTAATTATGGCGTCAATTAATTGTGGGGTATCGGCATTAATAGTTATATATGCTTTTGTGGCATAAGAATCAAATGACATTGTAAATGAAGGACTTTCACGATTGACAGTTGCATCCAATCGCTTATTCCCTAAATACATAACATTTATATCAACAGGCAAAACACCTTCCGGAACTAAAAAATCAATAGTTACATATCTTTCATCCGGAAGAATCTGCATATTTAAAATTTTACATTCTGTTGTAATACCACCGGTTATTGCAAATATTTTAAAATCCGATTGCTCGATATAAGGAGAGCTTGTTGCCAAAGTTATTGAAGCTTTGTTTTCACCAATAATAGCATTTGCAACAGACGATAGTTTAAAGTCAACTCCGGATGTTGTTGTACTGAATTTCACTATGTCACTACAAATCCCTATATCATTAATGGCTAAGAGGGAAACATGACTATCTGTTTTAATCTTTACAGAAGCATTTTCTATAAGAGACGTGAAATCTATCTTAAATGATTTTCCATTATTGTCTTTATAAATTCCCAAACCCATATCTATGAGATTTGAAAGTCCTGTGGAATTTTCCAATAAATTATACTCCTGAAGATACTTTTCGCCATAAAGAGGTGAGGACAAGCTTAATATCAATTTTTTTAAAGGCCGCTCCGAAACAACATCAACCATTATCTCGTGCTCAAGCGGAATTCCTTCTGTCGCTTCAATATTATCTTCCGGCGAAAACCCTATACATTGAATTAATGGCGAACTCTCACTAAAAACACTTTCGTTTATTTCTGTGGAAAAATTATTTTTCCCAAGTGAAATATTTAAAATGTTATTATTGTAAGATAAACTTGCATCTAAAGCTTCGGCTGCATTTAATGTGGCAGTTGCATCCGTAAGAATTGTTTTAATTTCACCTTTTGAGTTTTTTAAGTTAGCAAGAAAGCTTATTTTTCCGGGGTTAACCAGAAATTCCTTGTTCTCGTTAATTTGTTGAAATTCTCCTCCTTGGCTGCAGGAAACTATTGAAATTAATGAGACAGATGAGTTTGAATTGTTGTCAATATAGGACCTGATTAGTCCAACTTTGGGAGATACAACAACTGGAGCATTTACCGTTTCTCCATCAAGAATTGAAACCATACTCCGCCCACCAAATTCAGCCAAACATTCAGTTTCATTATATATTTTTGAGACCTGAGTATTAAACACCAACATATACTCCCCGGACAAGAAGGACTCTTTATCGGAAAAATCGGAAAATGAATCCCAGGTATGTGAGTACTGACCATTAGCAGAGGATAATGTAAATGAAAGTTGCGCTTCTGTTGGAATATATTCCGCATTGAGCTTAATGGATTTGTTTTCTCCAACAAGGGTCATATTGTCATTAAAAACTACTGACGGCGATATGTATCCTTGTCCTGTTGTTGGCTGAGTATATTCCGACGCGCAAGCAGTCATAAACATCACACAAATACAAGCACAAAAACATGGGGAATTATGCACAATACCAGGTAAGCGTTTATGTGATGAAATAAAGTTCATAAAAACTTCAATGTATAAAAAGAATACGGTGCTTATATTTTATAAAATCTCGGTAAAGTTACAAAAAAAACATAATCGCCATATAATTATATGTGAAAAACATATAAATTTGCATTATGGTAAGTTATCTTCAAATAGAAAATCTAACTAAAAGCTACGGTGATAAACTCCTTTTCAGCGATGTAACCTTTGGGATTAACGAAGGGGATAAAATTGGACTCATTGCTAAAAATGGCAGCGGTAAAACAACAATGTTGCGTATAATAGCCGGAAAAGAAGCGGCCGACAGCGGAAGTGTTGTATGTAGAAAAGGGTTGCGTATTATAATTCTTGAGCAGGTTCCCGTTTTTGATGATGGATGTACTTCAATAGATGCGGCTCCGGAACTTAAGAGTAATCCGGATCGTATGTCTTTGTACGAAAAACTTTTGTCTCAGCTTGGAGTAAATGGCGTAAATACGCCATTGGAAAAAGTTTCCGGTGGACAGCGTAAAAGGGTGGCCTTGGCTCGTGCATTGGCCAATGAACCAGATTTGATTATACTTGACGAACCAACCAACCACCTTGATTTAGACGCTATTGAATGGCTTGAGGGATATCTGAAAAAAAGTAGAATCACATTGTTGATGGTAACACACGATAGATATTTCCTGGATAGAATATGTAATAAAATAATTGAAATAGACCGCGAACAAATTTACACATATAATGGTAATTTCGATTACTATCTACGTAAACGCAAAGAGAGGATTGAAACTATGACTGCCGAACTTTCTAAAGTTCGAAATACTTTGCGGAAAGAGCAAGAGTGGATGTCACGTCAGCCTCAAGCAAGAGCGGGAAAAGCAAGATATCGCATCAACAATTTCTACAGCCTTAAGGATAAATCCAAGATATCGTTGGCGGAAACCAGCGTTAATCTCCAGCAAGAAAAAGATGTGTATATTGGAAATAAGATCTTTGAAGCTCGTGCCATTAATAAAAAATATGGCGATAAAATTATTCTGGATAATTTCAGCTATGATTTTGCGCGATATGATAAGGTGGGGATTGTGGGAGAAAATGGTGTGGGAAAATCAACATTTGTTAAAATGCTTATTGGACAGGAGCCACAAGATTCGGGAACATGGGATGTGGGAACTACTGTTAAATTTGGCTATTATAGCCAGGAGGGCATTTATTTTGCTCCTGGCAAGAAAGTTATTGATGCAGTTAGTGAAATAGCCGAAGATATTAACGTGTCAGGAGCAAGACTCACCCCCATGCAATATCTTAACATGTTCTTGTTTAGTGCAAAAGATCAACAAAAATATATTTCAAATTTAAGCGGTGGAGAATTACGACGGCTTAATCTTGCTGTGGTGTTAATGAAACAACCTAATTTTCTAATACTCGATGAGCCAACGAATGATCTTGATATAGTTACTTTGGGCATCCTTGAGGAATACTTGGCAAACTTCAAGGGGTGTGCTATTATAATCAGTCATGACCGTTTTTTTCTTGACAATATTGTTGACCATCTTTTTGTAATGGAAGGAGATGGTAAGGTCCGGGACTTCCCCGGAAATTATACCGATTGGAGGGAGTTTAAAATTTCACTTAAGGAAAAATCCGACGTAAAAAACCAATCAAAATCTCAACCGGCCAGAGACCGAAAACAACGTCCTGAAAGAATGACTTTTAAAGAAAAAAGGGAATTTGAAAGTCTTGAAAAGGAAATACAGGAGCTTACGGCCGAAAAGGCATCCTTGGAATTGGATTTTGCCTCTGCATCCGGTGATATCCATGAAAAATCAAAAAGATATGAAGACATCAAAGCTCGTCTTGACGAAGCTGAGATGCGATGGCTTGAACTTTCTGAAAAATCATAGGTTTACCCTGGCAATTGTATTACTGATAATATTTGGATTATAAATGCAATGCACGTAAATATTAAATCATTGATTTAACTTATTCATTTGTGTGTTGACATATTAGTAACATTTGTTGGTAATTTTGTCAATGACAAATCTGACATGTGTTTTAATAAATGTTTATTCAAAAACAGATTAAAATGTATTGTCTTGCATATAAGGTTGTTATTTATTACTTTTGCAAGCGGTTATATAATGCACTCAAATCATGAGGGGGAAGTAACCCCCATATTGTAGTTTGTTTTTTACAAAATAAATTATCAATCTAATAACACATCAAGTTACACATTGCGTAGAATAAGATGCATATTGAAATTCAAATCCATGGCATTTTTTGTCATGGCTTTGTTGTCATGCAATACAAATAAGCAAGGTGATAAAAATGATACCCCGATTGATTCCGTAGACAAGGCTGTGTCTGATAGTCTAAACGCTGTTGAAGATGTTCTACTCCCGGATACTTCATATAGCTCTGCAGACATGGTAAAGTATATAATAGAAGTAAAGGATTCTGCCGGCATTAATACCATTGGTGAAAATTTGGATCTATACTCAAAAGCACCAGGTGTATTTACATTTAGGAAGGGTGTTTTGAGACAGGCTAACTTTGATGGATATATAACAGGTACTCCTACAGATTTTACAGTTGATTGGACATTTGTCACAGATACAGACAATCGTGATACCGGTTATGGAAAATGGGGTGGGGGAACAGGATGGACCGGGCAGCCGCTATATGTGTCATGGCCCGATACATGTATCGCCAGATTTAAATCTGCTGGGTTATTCACAGAAAACTTTGGGAAACAGGAGATTATCTTAGGGTCATTGGCTTCAAAAGTATATTTTATCAATTATCATACAGGCAAAGCTTCGCGAAAACCAATTAATGTTGGGAATCCAATAAAGGGCACAATCTCATTGGATCCTACGCTTAATGGGAATCTTTATGTTGGACATGGCGTGCCGGCTCAAAAGCCATGGGGAGTGCGTGTTGTTGACTTGTATTCTCATCGCATTACATGGGCTTTCAACGAGGATACAAAGGCCTTTCGGCAATGGCATGCGTTTGATTCATCGTCACTTCGCATAGGTAACTTTGTTTTTCTACCGGGAGAAAATGGCTCGGTTTATAAATGTTCGGTTGCACAAGGGCAATTGAGCATTGCTGCAATTTTAAGATACACTGTCAATGGGGTGGCCCCAGGCATAGAATCGTCTATGGCTGCCTATTGCAACTATGGATACCTTTGTGATAATCATGGGAATGTAATATGCATAAACCTTATAAACATGAAACCGGTATGGCGTAATTATACCGGTGATGACACTGATGCTACTCCGGTAGTAGTACTGGAAGATAATACGCCATATCTATATGTTGGCTGTGAAATAGACCGTCAGCAACAGGGGCATGCAAAATTTATGAAAATAAATGGATTGAGTGGAGAAACCGTGTGGGCGATTAAGGTTAATGGTAAGCGAATTGATAGAGATTCAAAACACTTTGATGGTGGCTTCTATTCTACGGCATTGCCCGGAATGGGTAATTGCAGTGATTTGATTTTTGTGAACTGTGTTACTAATACCGATGGGCAAAATGGAGTATTCATGGCGATAAATAAATCTGATGGCTCCATAAAATACAAAACGACATTAAAATATTACTCATGGTCCTCTCCTGTTGGTTTTGTCAACGAAAAAGGAAGAATGTATATTGTAACAGGAGATAGTGCCGGAAATTTATACCTGATTGACGGATATGAAGGTGATATTTTAATATCTAAAAGAGTTGGGAATAATTTTGAATCCTCGCCCGTAGTTATAGGTAATTCTATAGTTATTGGCTCAAGAGGCAACGAAGTATATAAGGTTTCAATTAAATGATACATTTTATGAATTGTTTAAAGTATATGAAATATATAGCAGTCTTATCTGTAATATTGCTGTCCGGTTTTTCACTGATGGCTGGAAAAATTACATCTCATAAAGGGGATGTGAAAAACGGATATAATTTTTGGCTATATGACCCCACCGAGTCTAATTCAAAAACCGACACCATAAATAACAAACCGGTGGTTATATTCCTGCATGGGGCAAGCTTATGTGGCAGTAATTTGGAGAGGGTGCGAAGGTATGGGACAATTGATGCTATTGAAAAAGGCAGAGAGCTTGATGCGTATGTTATTGCTCCGCAGAATCCGGGGGGAGCTTGGAATCCCCAAAGGGTTATGTCTATCCTTGATTATATTTGTGAGACACACAAAAACATAGATAAGGATCGTATTTATGTTATTGGCATGAGCCTTGGGGGATATGGCACAATAGACCTGGTGGCAACATACCCCGACAGGATTGCTGCTGCAATAGCTATGTGTGGCGGAGGAACGGTGTCAGATTACAAGGGACTTAATGAGGTTCCGCTATGGATTGTGCACGGTACGGCGGATCGCGCTGTAAAAATCAGCGAAAGTGATAAGGTTGTTTCAAAAATGAAATCATTTTCCGGCGACACTCCTCGACTCATATATAATAGGATTCCGGGGATGAATCATTCGCAGCCAGCTCGAATGTTCTATTTAAAGGAAAGCTATGATTGGCTATTCAGCCACAATCTAAAAGATTGGAATAGGCCGGTAAAAGAGGCTTTTGATGTTAAGGGAACAATGGGAAAAGCTTATATGGGACTTGATAATTCCGGCTCGTATAAAAAGAAGAATAAGAGTGTTTCAAAAAAGAAAAGATCCAGATACTCCAAACGCAAATCACGCAAACGGCGTGGTTAAGAAACATTTATTTTAAGAGATGGATAGATGTTGAGGCTGTTTGCTTTGTTTGGATTATCCAAATCCCATTCCGTGATGTGTATCATGTAATGGGATTTGTGTTTATATTCAAGCTGGATTATATATGTCTTCATATATGCCTTAAGTAATAAAAAAATAAAATAATCTCCTTTGTAGTTATAAATAATAAAATTTTTTGTGTAACTTCGTATTGTGAAAAATATGTGGCAAAAACCGGATTAAATAAAAAAATACGGAATAGTGTATCAGTATAATCTGTATAATCTGTTTCGGCACGGTTTTTGCAATATATTATTCGTATGCAATTTAAAATTTAACTCGAATATCTTATTTCCATATTCAAATAAATATGATTAACAATTCCGACTTTCGTAATTTTGCTGTTCATCACATGGGGATGAACGGACTTGCCCTTGATCAGTATATATCAAAAACAAATGCCATATCACCAGTAAGTGCCAGCTATATCTCGCCAACCATTATTGAGGAACGACAACTCAATGTTGCCCAGATGGATGTGTTTTCCCGTTTGATGATGGACCGAATTATATTCTTGGGAACAGAGGTTAATGACTATACTGCAAATGTAATACAGGCACAACTGCTGTATCTTGATTCTGCCGATCCCGGTAAAGATGTGTCTATCTATATTAACTCTCCGGGGGGATCCGTATATGCAGGTCTGGGCATCTATGATACAATGCAATATATTTCCAGTGATGTTGCCACAATTTGTACCGGAATGGCGGCTTCAATGGCTGCAGTTCTACTCGTTGCAGGCGCAAAGGACAAACGTTTTGCCTTGAAACACTCGCGAGTAATGATACATCAACCCATGGGGGGAGCTCAAGGTCAAGCCTCGGATATTGAAATTACAGCTCGTGAAATTCAAAAACTCAAAAAAGAATTATATACAATTATTTCAGACCACTCAGGACAACCGTTTGAACGGGTTGAGGCAGACTCGGACCGTGATTATTGGATGACAGCCGAAGAAGCTAAAAACTATGGGATGATTGATCAGGTATTAATTAAAGCAAAACGCTGATTATCTGATGGTAAAGAAAAGTAAAATCACATGTTCTTTTTGTGGACGCCCCGCAGAAATGAGCGAAATGATGATACCGGCCTCGGATCAAAGCACATATATTTGTGCTGAATGTGTGGATTCTATTCATGATTTGATGAAAGATTACCGGCAGGATCATGGAAATAATCCCTCAAATATAGACGATGTTGACTTTAATTCTGTGCCAAAGCCCCGTGAGATCAAAGACTTTTTAGACCAATATATAGTTGGGCAGGATGATGCCAAGAAGTATTTGTCTGTTGCTGTATATAACCACTATAAAAGATTGGCTCAGCAAACAGCAGATGATGTTGACATAGAAAAAAGTAATATTATACTTGTGGGGCCAACCGGAACAGGTAAGACATTGCTGGCCCGTACTATAGCAAAATTGCTCGATGTCCCGTTTACAATTGTCGATGCCACGGTGCTTACCCAGGCTGGTTATGTTGGGGAAGATATTGAATCTTTGTTGACAAGACTTCTTCAGGCAGCCGACTATGATGTGGCAAAAGCGGAACGTGGAATCGTTTTTATTGACGAGATTGATAAAATAGCAAGGAAAGGTGATAACCCGTCGATAACTCGTGATGTAAGCGGTGAAGGTGTTCAACAGGGGCTTTTGAAGCTGCTCGAAGGATCAATCGTTAATGTGCCCCCTCAAGGTGGCCGTAAACATCCGGAACAAAAAATGATTCCGGTAAACACTAAAAACATACTATTTATATGTGGTGGAGCATTTGATGGTATAGAACAAAAAATTGCCCACCGGTTAAACTCACATGTGGTGGGTTATTCGGCATCACAGTCTCGTAGGCATCTTAAAGGTGAGGAATTTATGAAGTATGTTGCGCCTCAGGATTTGAAATCTTTTGGTCTTATTCCTGAAATCATAGGTAGGCTCCCGGTTTTGACTCATCTCAATCCGTTGGACCGCAATGCTTTGCGCAAAGTGCTTACAGAACCTAAGAATGCAATAACACGTCAATACCAGAAGCTCTTTGAAATGGATGGTGTGAAGCTTGAATTTACACCGGAAGTCCTTGATTTAATAGTTGACAAAGCCATTGAATATAAACTTGGTGCCCGTGGATTACGCTCTATAGTGGAGACAATAATGATAGATGCAATGTTTGATATCCCAACAACAAAAAACACTGAGTTTATTGTCACCAAAGATTATGCCCTTGAAAAATTAAAAGAAGCAAATCTTGAGTTGAATCAATAAAACATTGTGGAAATACATTTCCCCATTTTATAACAGTAATCTTTCTCCTCAATATATTCAACCATTATCATCATTTTATGGTAACCACCCAACAACTCTATGATGCGTTAAAAATCAACTTTGGCTTTGATAAATTCAAAGGCAATCAGGAGGCAATTATTTTAAGTCTGCTTAACGGACATGACACATTTGTGCTCATGCCCACTGGAGGAGGAAAGTCATTATGCTATCAATTACCTTCTCTAATGATGGAAGGAACTGCGATAGTTGTATCTCCATTGATTGCTTTGATGAAAAATCAGGTTGACGCAATGAGACATTTCAGCTCTGATGATAATGTAGCCCATTTCTTAAACTCTTCGCTTTCAAGAGCAGCGATTGAGCAAGTTAAAACTGATATAATAGAGGGAAAGACAAAACTGTTGTATGTTGCGCCGGAGTCCTTGACTAAGGAAGAAAACATAGAGTTTCTCAAGAATATCCAAATTTCGTTTTATGCCATAGACGAGGCTCATTGCATTTCTGAATGGGGTCACGATTTCAGGCCTGAGTATCGTAGAATCAGGCCCATTATCAATGAAATTGGTTCACGTCCGGTTATAGCACTTACAGCAACTGCAACACCAAAAGTGCAGCATGATATTCAAAAGAATCTTGGTATGACAAATGCCAAGGTATTCAAAGCATCCTTCAATCGAACTAATTTATATTACGAAGTTAGGCCAAAAACTAAAAATATTGATAAGGATATAATTAGATTTATCAAGGCAAACCCCTCTAAATCGGGTATTATATATTGTCTCAGCCGTAAAAAAGTGGAAGAGTTTGCAGAACTCCTTATTGTGAACAATATAAAAGCGTTGCCATATCATGCAGGTATGGATGGTGCAACTCGCTCCGCCAATCAAGATGCGTTTCTGCATGAAAAAGTTGACATAATAGTTGCGACCATAGCTTTTGGAATGGGAATTGATAAACCGGATGTGCGGTTTGTGATTCATTATGACATGCCTAAAAGTCTTGAAGGATATTATCAGGAGACAGGTCGTGCCGGAAGGGATGGTGGTGAAGGTAAATGCATCACATTTTATGCAGCTAAGGATTTGCGTAAAATGGAAAAATTTATGCAAGGGAAACCTCTATCCGAACAGGAAATTGGCAAACAACTGTTAATCGAGACTGCAGCTTATGCGGAGTCTTCTATATGTAGGCGCAAATCTTTGTTGCACTATTTTGGCGAAAACTATGAGCACGATAGCTGTGGAAACTGTGATAACTGTTTGAATCCCAAAGCTAAAATTGAAGCACGTAACGAACTGCTTGATGTTTTGACAACAATGTCCACTTTGGGAGACTCTTTTAGAGCCGAACACATAATAGATGTTGTTAGAGGTAGAATTTCGGCTGACGTTAAATCATACAATCACCAAGAACTTGACATCTTTGGATGTAACCCTGATGCTGATGCAAAAATCCTGAATACAATCATCAGGCACGCAACACTATCAGGTTATATATATAGGGATATTGAAAATTTCGGACAATTGGTAATTACGGAATCCGGTAAAGATTTTATTAGTCATCCAAAATCTTTCAAAATTCAAGTTGATTCTGATTTCAATACCGATTACGAGGAAAATTCAGTGCAAATTGGTGGAACTGCTGCAGCCGATGAAATTCTATTCAGCATATTAAAAGACTTAAGACAAAAAATAGCTAAACGATATAACTTGCCTCCTTACGTAATTTTCCAGGACCCGTCGCTGGAATCAATGTCCACCATGTATCCCATTTCCATGGAGGAGATGCAAAACATTACTGGAGTGGGTGTTGGTAAGGCAAAAAGATATGGACAAGAGTTTATTGAACTGATAAAAAACTATGTTGAAGAAAATGATATTGTCAGACCCGAGGATTTGAGAGTAAGAACAGTGGCAAATAATTCTCGCATGAAAATATCAATAATTCAAGCGATAGATAGAAAGATTGCCCTTGACGAACTTGCCGCATCTAAAGGTATTGATTTCTCGAAACTTCTTGATGAAATTGAAGCAATCGTATACTCCGGAACAAAGTTGAATATCTCCTATTACATAGACGATGTTTTGGATGAAGATATGCAAAATGAGATTTACGACTATTTCAGGGAAAGTGATTCTGATTCCATTGATATTGCACGTAAAGCCCTTGATGAAGAATACTCCGATGAAGAGATTCGACTCATGCGCATAAAATTCTTATCTGAAATGGCAAACTGATAAATTGATAATAAAAGTGGACTCTACTGTATTAAAAAATCTATATAAAAATTACGTTGGCTTTGATGCCGAGAACATTACAGAAATGCCGTCTTCGGGCTCTAATCGCAGATATTTCCGATTGTCAGGGCCAAAAAGTCTCATAGGTGTTCTTGGAACATGCTATCAGGAAAATGAAGCATTTATTTATCTTGCGGAGCACTTTAAACAATGTAACTTGCCAGTTCCTAAAGTAGTTGCTATCTCTGATGACAGAATGGCATATCTACAGACAGACCTTGGTGACACTCTATTATTTAAAGCAATAGAAAAAGGTCGTGTAACATCGTCATTTTCCAATGACGAAAGAGATTTATTAATTAAAACAATTCGCTTGTTGCCGGATATTCAGTTTGCAGGTGCTGTTGGCTTGGATTTTGGCAAATGTTATCCATCGCCACATTTTGATGTCCGCACAATCATGTGGGATTTGAATTACTTTAAGTATTGTTTTCTAAAAGCAACAGGTCTTGAATTTGAAGAAAATAGACTTGAAGATGATTTCCAGGCAATGGCCGAAGTACTGATGAGAAGTCAATCAAGTACATTTATGTATAGAGATTTCCAATCAAGGAATGTGATGATAGCTAATGGAACACCTTGGTTTATTGATTTCCAGGGTGGACGCAAGGGGCCGTTCTATTACGATGTTGCTTCATTTTTATGGCAAGCAAAAGCCGGATTCCCGGACAGTCTCAGGCAGGAGTTGATTGGGCATTATATAGATGCTCTTAGAAAATATAAACCTGTTGATGAATCATATTTTCATGAACAGTTAAGGCATTTTGTACTATTTAGAACACTGCAAGTATTAGGTGCTTACGGTTTCCGCGGTTATTTTGAGAAGAAACCTCATTTTATGCAATCAGTTCCCTTTGCTATTGCTAACCTTAAACAACTTTTGAAAGAACCGTTTACAGAATATCCATATTTGTCGGTTGTGCTTGACCAGTTGGTTAATTTGAGTCAGTTTACAGATCAAATGAAAAAACGGATACTAACGGTAAAAGTTATGTCATTCGCTTATAAAAAGGGTATTCCTGATGATTCAACTGGTAATGGAGGCGGCTTTGTTTTTGATTGCAGGGCAATAAATAATCCAGGAAAATATGACAGGTATAAACCTTTCACCGGACTTGACTCCCAGGTTATTACATTCCTTGAGGATGATGGAGAGATTACAGACTTCCTGGAAAATTGCTATGAACTTGTTGATGCTTCTGTAAAAAGATATATAGAACGTGGGTTTACCTCCTTGATGGTTGCTTTTGGATGTACGGGGGGGCAACACCGCTCTGTGTATTCTGCTCAACACATGGCTGAACATATTCACGATAAATTCAATGTGAAAGTTGAGCTTATTCATCGTGAACAGAACATAGAACAACTGTTTGATTCAAAATAACAGAGAGTATAGATATGAAGGCTATGATTTTTGCGGCCGGATTAGGAACACGGTTAAAACCGTTTACTATAAATCATCCCAAGGCGTTGGTTCCCGTGGGTGGTGTTCCCATGCTTGAGCGCGTTATCACAAATTTACGTGACAACACGGGAATATCATCTTTTGTCATCAATGTGCACCATTTTGCATCTCAAATTTTTGACTTTATAAAACTCAAAAAAAACTTTGGTGTTGATATTGCCATTAGCGATGAAACAGATTGTCTTCTTGATACCGGTGGTGGAGTCCTCGCAGCAAAAAAAATGCTTTTAGATGGATCTGGAGAACCGATTCTAATCCATAATGCAGATATCTTGTCAACAGTTGATATAAATGAGATGCGTAGACAACATGAAATAACTTGTTCTGATGTGACATTGTTGGCTACTGAACGCGCAACTCAACGATATTTCTGTTTCGATAAGTCTAATAATAGACTTGTTGGATGGACAAATTTGGCTACCGGAGAAACTCGTCCATCGAGTATGGAGATATCCGGTGCATTTAAACTTCTTGCTTTTGGAGGTATTCATATTATATCGGCAAAAGTATTTGATAATTTAGAATCCTATACGCAACAGTTGAAATTTTCAATAACTCCATTTTATATTGATAGTTGTAATACTCTTGATATCAGGTGTTATTCTCCGGATAATAGAGATTTTAAATGGTTTGATGTTGGCAAAAATGAGTCTCTTGAAAGTGCCGACGCTTGGATTAGGACTATTGAAAAATGACTTTCACAATTTGAATTATTGCAGTCATGTCGGAAATTGAGAATAAAGATATTAAACAAGAAACATTAGATAGACGATATCTAAGGATGGCTTCAATTTGGGCCGAAAATTCTTATTGTAAAAGGCGCAAAGTGGGTGCCATTATTGTAAAGGACCAGATGATTATTTCGGACGGTTATAATGGAACTCCTTCAGGATTTGAAAATATATGTGAAGATGATTACGGAGTTACAAAACCGTATGTCCTTCATGCGGAAGCAAATGCAATTACAAAAGTATCCAGATCTAACAATTCCAGCGATGGCGCAACTCTTTATGTCACAGCTTCTCCATGTGTGGAGTGTGCAAAACTAATAATCCAGGCAGGGATTAAAAGAGTTGTTTTTAATGAAATGTATCGCATGTGCGATGGTCTGGAACTTCTTAAAAGGGCTTCAATCGAATGTGTGCATCTTCCCAATTTGTAGCATATGGATGTTGGCATGATTTTCACAAACATATAGCCAAAATTTACTTATAAAATGAGCAATTTGAAGAATATCAAATGTTGGTTGCCATTGATTTTGGCAATAACTTTTGCCGGAGGCTTATGGCTGGGATGGTTTCTTAACCGCCCTGAAGAATTATCTCCTGGACAAAAAAAATTACAGGAATTATTTAATACCATTACATTAAATTATGTTGATGATGTTGACATTGATTCATTAATTGAGATGTCAATCCCGGGTATCCTAAGTAATCTTGACCCACATTCTGTGTACCTCTCTGCTAAAGATAAAGAAACTCCCGATGAACTGGATGGCTCTTTTAGCGGAATTGGTATACAATTTCATATCTACAATGATACGGTTTGTGTTGTTGAAGCTATGTCCGGTGGACCGGCTCAAAAGGTTGGTATTATGTCGGGCGACCGCATAATTGCTGTTGATGGTAAGAATATTGCATCTACGGATATCACAACCGATCAGGTATTCAACTACCTAAGAGGGGAAAAAGGTTCTAAAGTCAAATTGACAATCAAGCGTCCGTCTTCCAAAAAATTACTGACATTTGAAATAACACGCGGAGATATACCGGTAACATCTATCGATGCGTCCTATATGGCAAATAGCTCGACGGGATATGTCAAAGTCAATAAATTTGGACGGACAACATATAGTGAATTCATGCAAAGTATCAATGAGCTTACACAGAAAGGTGCAAAAGACTTTGTAATAGATTTGCGTGGAAATACAGGAGGTTATATGGAACCGGCAATTCTAATGGTAAATGAATTCCTTCCAGGTGGGAAAGTGATTGTGGCAACTAAGGGCCGGAATAAAGAAGATAATACTGTTGTGATGAGCGACGGTTCCGGTAGCTTTAAAAACTCACGGATTGTTGTTCTCACGGATGAAATCACAGCTTCGGCAAGCGAAATCTTTTCAGGTGCGATACAAGATAATGACCGCGGACTTATAGTTGGTCGTCGTTCTTTTGGAAAGGGGCTAGTGCAGAGACCAATTTCCATGGACGATGGAAGTGAAGTTCGTCTAACCGTACAACGTTATTATACTCCATCCGGAAGATCAATACAAAAGGAATATGTTCGTGGACATAATGATACTTATGAATACGAGATATATGAACGCTATCGCAATGGTGAGATGCAAAGTGCCGACAGCGTTAAATTTGATCCGAATCTATTATTCAAGACAAGTACCGGAAGAAGTGTATATGGTGGTGGCGGTATCATGCCTGATATTTTTATGCCAAATGATACAAGTGCTATAACCGGATATTATATTAATGCATTTAACGATGGCTTATTCCAGAAATTTGCCTATGAGTTTTGCGATTTGAATAGGGCTGATTTATCGAAAGTTAAAACTATTTCTGAACTTTCGCTTATACTCCCGCCGGACAATACATTATTGAATTCTTTTGTTCATTATGCGGCGAACAACGGGTTGCCTGCACGATGGTATTATATCAACATTTCACAGTCATTGATTGTTAGACAAATAAAAGCTCTGATAGCACGTGACATCCTGGGTATTCCTGCATATTTTGAAATTATAAATAAGGACGATAAAAACGTGATCAAAGCTTTAGAACAGATAAATAGCGGCAATGCCAATTTCCCATTGCGGCCTAATTGATATTTAAAATGAATAAAAGTCTCATACGCACACGCATACGCGCTCAAAAGTCTTTGCTTTCTGAAGTTGAACGTCTTCAGAAAGCAAATGCTGTTTTTAGATTAATAGAAAATACCGCAGCTTTTATGTTGTCGGACAAAATTCTAATGTATCATTCTTTACCCGATGAAGTTGATACACATGCTTTTCTCGACAAATGGAATGAACGGAAAAAGTTTTTTCTACCTCGGGTAAATGGTGTTAATCTTGAGATTCTGCCGTATGATAAATCTCGTCTTCAACTGGGCGCTTTCCATATTGAGGAACCTGATGGCGATGATGTGTGTGATGTAAAGGACATTGAACTTATAATTGTGCCTGCCATAGCTTACGATAAATTTGGAAATCGGGTAGGGCGTGGAAAAGGTTTTTATGATCGCCTTCTTTGTAATACATCTGCTCTAAAGATTGGGGTGGCTTATGATTTTCAAATTGTTGAAGAAATCGATTCAGAAGGACATGATGTCAAGGTAGACATGATTGTGACTGATACGGGTGTATACAAGATTAAGTGATTGGCATATGGTTAATCTTATTCCCATCTCCATTTCCTCAAAAGAAGAATTGAAAATAATCAAGTCAATTTATTTTGATTCTTTCCCGGAAGACGAAAGACGTCCTTGGGATGAATGGCTTATCCGTTTAAAAACAGGCAGAATGTGTGTAGATGCCATCACTGATTCTAATACAACATTAGGTTTTATTTCATATTGGAATTTTAAAGGCTGGATTTATATTGAACACTTTGCCATATCCTCGGGTTGCAGAAGCGGAGGCATAGGCTCGTGTGCACTTAAGAAGTTTTTAAGTAAGCATTGTAAACCGACAGTTGTTGAAGTAGAGAAGCCAAGCAGCTCTAAAGATGCAAGCCGTAGGGTTCAGTTTTATAATAGACTTGGATTTGAAATCATTTTTGATCAATACATTCAGCCGCCATATCAAACGGGATTGAATCCACTGCCTCTTGACATCATGGCTACACAATCGCACTTGATGCCTGAAATATACATCGTTATCCGAACACTGTATAACAATGTATATGGAATTGAAAAAATGCCTTAAATAAGAGAACTGACATTGTGACAGGATGTAGCTTATTTAACTGAATTTTAGCGCTATTACATTTGCCAACTACCAAATCAGTGAAATAATCAACCTAATGGCACGGCGATACACGCACACACCTGTAGACCTTGTTGCGTTGCAGCTGTACGTTGATACCGTACCGTGATACTGCCCATTACTCGGTTCTTTAATACGCATGAAGTAAATTTGCTTTAATTATGTAAATTTATTAAATTTGCATCGGCTTTTTCCTTCGCTTATGGGTTAAGTGATTAAACATTAACCTTAATGGACATAAGAATATAATATAGCTATTTTGCATTTTGCATCATGACTGATATTTGTAAACAACATATTCAATTAAACACTTCTAAATCGGAATTGTGTATTCCGGAAGATTTGCGTGATATAGCGCCTTATGATGATTCATGCTTTCATGATAAATTGACATCATTGGTGGCTGAACCCGGTTTTGAACATGCGGTTAGATTTATTATGCCTGATGTTGATTATAAGGCTTTTTGTGAAAATCTGATGAGTGTTAAAAACCAATCGGATTTTCAACAAAGAATCATGGGCGATTTTTTGGAAATGTTGGTTAAACGAACCACTAATGGGTTAAGCGTAAGCGGAATTGAAAACATCTCAAAAGATGAATCATATACATTTTTGTCAAATCATAGGGATATAGTTCTGGATGCATCATTTCTGAATTTATGTTTGATACGGCAAAAATTCCCGTTGACACAAGTTGCCATAGGTAATAATCTGCTTATAACAGATTGGATTACAGATCTTGTTAAATTAAACAGAAGTTTCATTGTAAAAAGAGATGTGAAAAAACTTCAGGCACTTGAAGCAGCAAAACAACTTTCCAAATATATTCATTTTACCGTATCTGAACGGAAAGAATCAGTATGGATAGCACAACGCCAGGGTAGAGCAAAAGATTCAAATGATGTCACACAAGAATCATTGGTGAAAATGCTTGCTATAAGTGGGGGTGAGGATGCTAAAAAATCATTGACCGATATTAATATTTTACCGGTTTCCATTTCGTATGAATATGACCCGAATGATTATCTAAAAGTTAAGGAATATCTTTTACGTAAACGAGATCCGGAATTCAAAAAAAGCCAACATGATGATTTGTTGAGTATGGAGACTGGTCTTGTTGGTAAGAAGGGAAGGGTACACTTCCATTTGGGAAAATCAATCAACAGGAGTTTAAGTGAGATTGAAGCCAGCGCCCGACCTGTTGTAGTGCGCGAGGCTTGTAAATTGATAGATAAGACAATCCACCAAGGGTATAAGATATATCCCTGTAATTACATAGCCTTTGATATGCTTGAAAACACAAATAGATTTAAAGATTCATATAATAGTGATGATTTAAATAACTTTAAATCTTACGTTTCGGAACGTCTTAGTCTTGTTGATGTTGAAAATATCACTGAATCAGATTACTCTTTCATGCAACAAATGATGCTTACAATGTATGCAAATCCGCTTAAAAACAAGATGATTGCATGTGATGAAAGTATATTTAACTTGTGAAAGTACAATTCAATAATCATAAAAACACATGCGACTTCCATTAATGCCACTGATTATATTTCTTATAATCGGTGTTGGTATTGATTACTATATCTATAAACTTTTAAATAGATATAATAATAAAATATATTGCAAAACACATCTTGTATCAGCGATATTGCTTAACATCATGTTGGTATCAATTATGTTTATGCCAATACGAACCGGAAGCGATTCGTTGCTTAGAGCCGTTATGTGGATGGCATATACCTATCTCACTTTTTATTTCTCAAAGTTTATATTTATAATATTCAATTTAATTTCAGATATTCCAAGATTTTGGGGCAATAAGAGTTTTAAATGGTTATCTGTGACCGGTGGTGTCATCAGTGGAATTATTTTCATTACAATGTGGTGGGGAGCTCTTTATAATCGGTTCAATATCGATGTAAAATATGTTGATATTGAGATTGAAAATCTTCCTGCTGATTTTAATGGACTTACTATTGCTCAGATATCAGACCTTCATGTTGGAACATTTGCTAAAGACACAACTTTTGTTATGGAATTGGTAGAGAAAGTCAATAGTCTGAATCCCGACATAATTGTATTCACCGGTGACATAGTGAATAGAAGAAGCTCTGAGCTTAAACCATTTGTGTATGTTTTATCAAAGCTTAATGCACCTCTTGGTGTATATTCTATTTTAGGGAATCATGACTATGGCGACTATGAAGATTGGCCCGATGAAGATTCTAAAGCCCAGAATCTTATATCTCTAAAAGAAATGCAAAAACAAATGGGGTGGACATTGCTTAACAATGACCATGTTAAAATTGAGAAAAATGGTGAGAGCATAATTCTTGCAGGAGTAGAAAATGTTGGAGATCCACCATTCCACACATACGGAGATTTGTCAAAAGCATATCCTACACCAAGTGATGGGAAAATTAAAATTCTTCTAAGCCACAATCCGGCGCATTGGATTAATGATATATCTGGTAACAGGGGCAATAACTATGCCTTGACATTGTCCGGTCACACTCATGCAATGCAAATGGAATTTTGGGGATTATCTCCTGCCGTTTGGAGATATCCAACATGGGGTGGTTTATATGAAGATGGTTATGGACATAAATTGTATGTAAATATTGGCGCCGGGACTGTGGGCATGCCGGCACGTATTGGCGCGACTCCGGAGATAACCTTATTGAGATTGAAATCCAAATAATTTTTCAAGACACTTGAAAACAGAGCAGTAAATGGCGCAAATATCAAATACATCAATGAACTTAATCCAATCTATTTCAAAAAGTCTTTCCTATGAAAAGAAAGCGGTAGAAAACGTTTTGTCTTTGCTAAATCATGGAGCCACAATACCTTTTATAGCAAGATATAGAAAAGAGGCTACACATTCAATGGATGAGACTGATATCGAAGCTATAATAAGAGAGAAAAATAGGATTGAAGATCTTGAAAAACGCAGGGATTATATTCTGGATTATTTATCGACAAACAATGTTGAGGTAGATAAAGATGTTTTGGCAAATATAAAACAAGCGGATAACATGCAAACTCTTGAGGATTTATATTTACCATATAAGCCTCAACGTCGCACAAGAGCAACAATTGCAAAAGAAGCCGGTCTTGAAGAATTGGCCAAAGCAATTAAAATGGGGAAATGCAATGATATTGAAAAATATGCAAAACAATTTGTGCGTGATTCTGTGGTAGATTCAGCTATGGCCATAGCTGGAGCCAGAGATATAATAGCTGAGGAATACGCGGTTAATTCCGCTGTAAGAGCCGATGTCCGAAAGCGTATGTTAAAATCTGCAGTCTTATCAACTTCAATAGTAAAAGGCAAAGAGAATCAAGGCATAAAGTATAAAAACTACATTGATTTTAATAAACCACTTACAAGAGTTGAATCACATCAGTATCTGGCAATAAACAGAGCTGCATCCGAAGGAATTATAAGAATAAACATTATTTATAACGATAATGAGATATGTGACCATTTAAAAACTCGTTATATAAAGCGATATGTATCCGGAGAATGTAGAACCCAAACAGAAATCGCTGTCGAAGATTCATATCGCAGACTAATTAAGCCTTCGATTGAAAATGAATTATTAAATGAAATAAAACAACAGAGCGATACAAAGGCAATCTCTGTCTTTGCAGAAAATGCACGTCAGTTGTTAATGTCACCGCCTATGGGGGCCAAAGAAGTATTGGCTATAGATCCTGGCTATCGTACAGGATGTAAAGTGGTATGCCTTGATGCGTCCGGCGAGTTAAAATACCATACCGTTATTTACCCTACTCCTCCCCGAGCATTAGTAGAGGAGAGCGCAGCTATTTTAAAACATCTTGTTGAGAAATACAACATCAAGGCAATAGCAATAGGGAATGGAACCGCCGGAAGGGAAACAGAGCAATTTGTGCGTAATATAAGGTTTGACAGGCAAGATTTATCAATACATCTTGTCAGCGAGGCTGGGGCATCTGTATATTCAGCTTCTGAAATAGCCAGACGTGAATTTCCCAAAGAAGATATAACGGTAAGAGGTGCAGTTTCAATTGGTCGCAGACTAACAGATCCATTGGCTGAATTAGTTAAAATAGACCCCAAGAGTATTGGGGTAGGGCAATATCAACACGATGTCAATCAAAAACAATTGAAAGAAAGCCTTGAGCGCGTGGTAGAAAACTGTGTGAATAAAGTTGGTGTTGATTTAAATACAGCATCAGTTGAGCTACTAACATATATCTCCGGAATTGGACCAAGCATGGCAAGTTCAATAGTAAAATATAGAGCCGAAAATGGTAATTTTAAAAACAGAAGACAACTTTTATCGGTACCACGTTTAGGGCTAAAGACATACGAACAATGCGCGGGATTTCTTAAGATTATAAACGGCGAAGATGTGTTGGATTCAACTGCAGTACATCCGGAATCATATGGTATTGTCAAAGATATGGCAAAAGATTTAGACATTAAAATCTCAGAACTGATAAACAATGAAAATGTAATCAATACAATACCAATAGAAAAGTATGTAAGTGACAGGGTGGGGCTTCCAACACTTACAGACATAATAGAAGAACTTAAAAAGCCGGGGCGTGACCCCCGGGATATTAAGAATGAGATTATTTTCAGTCAAAATATCCAATCAATTGACGATATTTCAATTGGCATGGAGTTGTTTGGTGTAATAAATAATATTACATCATTTGGAGCATTTGTAGACCTGGGAATAAAAAAATCAGGTTTACTGCATATCTCCGAGCTATCTGATAGCTTTGTCTCATCACCTTCACAAATAGTGAAAATAGGACAAAAAGTAAAAGTAAAAGTCATAGACATTGATTATAAGCAACAAAAAATATCATTATCAATGAAAAACAGATAAGATAACATTTTTGTACATTATTTATTATTAAAGAAATGGAGAACGAAAAAATCGTAGTCTTTGGAATTGGTAGCAACACCAACGACAGAGAATCAAAAATAAGAGATGCAATAGAAGAATTAAGAACACTTCTACCGGATATGCAAGTTAGTTACACATTCAACACCGCATCATATAATGGCATAGGATCGGAATATATGAATGTTGTGGCTTTAGCTACAACCAAGCTGCAACAAGAACGTCTACATACATTCGTAAAAGCTTTTGAATGGCAAATAGGTCGTGATCAGAATCACGAAAGTGAAGGCTTGGTTGATATAGACATAGATATTGTATGCTATAATGGTGAAGTAATTAAACCTCAGGATTATAATCAACCTGAATTCCAACAAGCATTATCGTCACTAACAAAACAATAAAATAATAATTATAATAGTATTATATAATTGCGAGTAAGATTTAAATTCTGCTCGCATTTATTATATCCGCCAACTCCAAAATCCAAAATCCTCAATTTCTGAGAAATTTTATTGTCTCTTTGATAGCTTTTTCAAAATAGAAATTACCAAGAGAATTACTAGCGAGAATAAAAGTATTAACACAATCAATAAGATACGCATTATCACAATAGTAGTTTGCATGTTCTTTTTTTATATTATAAGGGTTTACACTAATAATATGTAATTCCTAAATTACAAGTTTTTAATAACATTTATAACACCGAATATATATCCGACCAATTGTTTAATAATCGGCATTATGTTAAATAGGCATCAAGGGATGCTTATGCTACTCTCTTCTTTCTGTATAAAGCTATTTTTCCTAATGACTACTTTTATTTTGCTTAAAGAATATTTATGGTTAATCTATGATCAGTATGTTTGATTGTGTATGATAGGGTCTCTATTTGGACCATGTTATTAGTTTGCCGACTTGTCAACTTTATAATTAAATTATAGGAATGTATTAATATTTCTTACTTTTAAATCTTTTATCACATTCCACTTGTTTATAATATATATGGGAAAATACCATAGTATTTATGATTGTCTGCATATTTACGTTTGCAAATCACAATTTATACTAGAAAACACGAAAACACACATAACCCCTATTTACAAATACAAATAGCGTAAGTTTTATTTTCGCAATCGAGGCAATGTACAATTGCAAATATTAGCGAATTAACGCTTAAACATGTTTTAACATATGCGTTAATTCGCTGATAATCATGGCGTGTATGAATAAAATATGTATTGATTGTTGAATTAAAGGCTCATGGGAGCCTTTCGTATGCATAGTGGTATAGCTGTTTCGTGGGATAATTGCGTGTAATCAGGTAATTATGCATTATATTTAAATATTTTATTTAGCTATTCTTGAGTTCGCTACCCTATTGTTGGAGTAATGTTATGCCCATTGTTTACATCTGTAATTTATGACGCATATTCACAGTTGCAAATGATATTTTTAACTTCGATTCTCTTGTATTCTCTATTGTTATTTGAATTTGTATTTGTATATTTGCAAGTGTATAACAACAAATTTTCATAAAGATGGATATAGCTGAAAGACTAAAGAGGTTGATGCTTGCCATGTCTGTGTCTTCGTCTCAATTTGCAGATGCCTGTGAGATTCCCAGGCCTACCCTATCGCAAATTTTAACTGGGAGAAACAGGAAGATAAGCAATGAGATTTTTGAAAAAATACATGTTGCATTTCCTAATGTGAATTTGCTTTGGCTAATGTTTGGTGAGGGGGACCTGTTTACTTCTGAAAAAAGCATTAATGAGACTCAAGTTGAATTGCCTTCAAAGAATTTAGATGATTCAATTGACTTGGATAATATTAGCGATAATATGGTTGATTCCGCCTTCCTAAAAGAGTCAACCACTCCTAGTGCTCATGGTGGCGATTCAGAAGTGAATGATTTATTTAGTAAAAAGCATTTTGTAGATTCAGAGAGTGTGGATTCTGGGTCAATTGCTGAGCATCAATTTTCTGGTACATCTATTGGTAATACAAAACAGCTTAGAAAAATAGATTCCATTATAATCTTGTATGACGATAATAGCTATGAAATATTCAATCCTAAGCGATGAGTTCTCAGGTTATTGTTACGCAATTTAAAGCGCATATTCGTTCCCGAAGCTTTAGTAAGCAACTATATGAGTTTGGCTTCGGTTGCTTTCTTGTTATCGACATGTATGATGGTATGGACGCTGTAGTTTCTCTGCCCCACTGGTCGCCGAAGCTTCTCCGCTATGTGTCCGTAAGTCCAATCCCGATTCTGATATTATACAGCACACCAAGATCTTATTTTTAGTTATTATTCAATTTTGGCGGAATACACGGCATTTATCCCGTTATTCCGATATTACGGTAGTTGTGTCTGAACTATATTCTATGATGCTCCCCCTCCCCTCCTTGCGTTTATATGGTTTACGTATTGATGTTTATTTTGCCTATCTTCTCGGTCGTAGTGCTGCGTTCAACTCCCTTTAATATAATATTTGTGAAGAGTCCAATGGTGCAGAACTTTATTTTTATTAAAACAGAAGAGGGATTACCTGGCTTTAATAGGCAATCCCTCTACTGTTTACTATACTGGGTCTATTGGCCCAGATATGTTTTAAGCAATCTGCTTTTTTGACCTTTTAAGCGTCGTATTGCTTTCTCCTTAATCTGGCGCACACGCTCACGGGTTAAGTCGAACTTGGCACCAATTTCTTCAAGAGTCATTTCCTGGCATCCGATTCCGAAGAACATTCTTAAGAATTTCCCGTTCACGGTCGTAAAGCTGTTTTAGAGCCCTGTCAACCTCTTTTGAAAGAGATTCCTGATTGAGATTGGAATCAGCCATCGGACTGTCGTCGTTGGGAAGTACGTCAAGAAGTGAATTATCCTCGCCTTCAACAAAAGGAGCGTCAACAGAGATGTGGCGTCCAGATACCTTTAAAGTATCGGCAACTTTTTCAACGGGGATATCCAGGGTTGCCGCTAATTCTTCTGGAGAAGGACGTCTTTCGTTTTCTTGTTCAAATTTAGAAAGAGCTTTGGTGATTTTATTCAATGATCCAACTTGATTCAATGGCAGACGGACTATTCTTGACTGCTCGGCAAGAGCTTGAAGAATAGATTGTCTAATCCACCACACTGCGTAGGAAATAAATTTGAATCCTCGTGTCTCATCAAATTTCTCAGCAGCCTTTATCAATCCAAGGTTTCCCTCGTTGATTAAGTCGGGCAAAGAAAGACCCTGGTTTTGATATTGTTTAGCAACGGAAACAACAAATCTGAGATTTGCACGTGTGAGCTTTTCTAACGCTGCTTTATCGCCTTGTTTTATGCGTTGGGCAAGCTCCACTTCCTCTTCAACAGTGATTAATTCTTCACGACCAATTTCCTGAAGATATTTATCGAGAGAAGCACTCTCGCGATTTGTAATTGATTTTGTTATTTTTAATTGTCTCATTCGAAAGGAAGTAAATAACTTTAAAAGATTGCTGGCAATAGGGCATTGTCCTGCTAATTCGTACAAAGATACAAATATGTAACCGATATTGCTTATGCAATCATGGGTTTTAACACCATTTTAACATTACTCTGTTGTAATTTATCAAAATTATATTACTTAACCAAAATTACAACGTGTAATTATTTATACTTCGCCCATTTAATGAGTTCTTTGATGGTTGGTTTCTTGCCATACATAAATATTCCCACACGATAAATTTTAGCAGCAAACCAAACAACAAATAACATTGAAAAATAAAGAATAAGTATTGAGCTTATTATTTCAATTGTTGGAATACCAAATGGTATTCGGGCCATCATCACCATTGGAGATGTAAATGGAATCATTGAAAGCCATGTTGCTAAAGATGAATTTGGGTCGTTTATGACACTCATGGAAAATACCATTCCCAATATTATTGGAACTATAGCAATGGATTGCAGTTGAGATGCATCCTGAATATTGTCAACAGCACTGCCAATGGCTGCATAAATTGCAGAATAAAATAGATATCCACCAATCAAGAATAGAGCAAGATAGCCAAAAATTGAAAGAACATATCCGGTATCTCCCAACATTGTTATAGCCGAAAGGAAATCAACATCTGTAGATGAGTTTAGCAGTGAAGCAGTGAGCGATGGCATCAGCCATGTTGTGAACGAACATATTAAGGCGCCCCAAATTACAATTTGTGTGAGTGCTACAGCACCAATACCCAATATTTTCCCAAGCATCAGCTGAGACGGTTTTATTGAGGACACTACAATTTCAAGCACTCTATTATTTTTTTCTTCTATAATAGATGTCATTACCATTTGTCCATAAAGCATTATAAACATATATAGCATCAAAGACATTAACATTCCAACAAGATAAGAAACAATTGACGATGTTGCCTCTTCCTCCTCCTTATCAATCCGGAATGTCTTCATGCCAACATTGGTTTTAACCTCGGCCATAATTTGCTGCAGATTATCTATATCATAACGCGATAATTTTACTTGCTCAATTATTGCTGAGAGTTGTGCTGTAATCACATTTTCAGTTTGCATTGAGGCCGCACCTCGCGTATATAATGTAACGTTATCCGGTTTATCCACGATGTCTTTTCCTATTACAAGGATTGCTTCATAATCCTCGTTATTCTTTGCTTGTTCAAGAGATATGTCGATAGTCTTGAATTTAAGATCCCCTGATGACTGTAAACCGCCTCCTATTAATTTGCTTTCGTCGATAACAGCCACAAGTTTATCCTCCGGACCCGATAAAGTCATAACCAAGGCCGGTGTAATCATTAGCCCCAACATTAGCAATGGCATTAATAATGTTGAAAATATAAAACTTTTTCTTTTGACGCGCTCCATAAACTCGCGTCTAATAATTATGGAAATTTTATTTGACATTTTATCTGATAAATATATTACAGTTCAAAAAAAAGGTATTCACAAGCAATCCTTATCATGTATGTTTTAGCGAGCAAAGCCATCTTGTTAATTGGCCGATGATGCATCAATTACATTTTGGGATGTGGATTTTACAGCTGATATAAAGATATCATCCATTGATGGCAATAATGGTTCAAAAGCTATTAAGCTAACAGTATTATTAGCTGCACCAATCAATTCCCGACGTTTATCAATATCTAAAAGTTCGGCAATTATGCGAGAGTTTCCGTCTCTATCCGGTTCAATCACGTTCAATGACTTGACAAATGGAGAAATAGCTTCTTTAAGCAAACAATCCTCCCCATTATAGGAAAGCTGGAATTTATTTCCACCATATATTGCACGAAGATCTCTAACATTCCCGGTTAAAATATTTTTTGAACGATTGATAAGAGTTATCCGCTCACAGATTTCATCAACAGAACTCATATTGTGTGTCGAAAAAATTATTGTTGCACCTTGATCACGTAACGACAGAATCTCTTGTTTCAGCAGATTGGCGTTGATGGGATCAAATCCGGAGAATGGTTCATCAAAAATCAATAATTTGGGACGATGCAACACTGTAATTACAAATTGTATTTTTTGAGCCATTCCTTTAGACAATTCCTCTACTTTTTTGTCCCACCAACTACCTATGTCAAGTTTATCAAACCATATTTTAAGTTCTCTTGTGGCATCAGATTTGGACAGGCCTTTCAGTCGGGCAAAAAAAACAGCTTGATCACCAACCTTCATTTTTTTGTACAATCCGCGTTCCTCCGGCAAATATCCGATATTAACCACATCGGCTGCTGTGAGTTCACGCCCGTCAAAGTATACTTTTCCAGAGTCCGGTGCGGTGATATGATTTATAATTCGGATTAGTGTAGTTTTTCCCGCACCATTAGGGCCAAGCAATCCATAAACCATGCCGGTGGGGACTTCAATAGAAACATCATCAAGTGCGGTGTGGTTAATAAAAGTTTTGGTGATGTTTTCTGCTACAAGAATATTACTCATTTTTAATGGAATAAATGTTATGTTTAATTCCCCAAATATATTGCCATTTGTTATGCAATATAATTTGGGATGTGGCAATAATTAACTTATTAAAGATAAAAAATGTAGATGTACATAATTAATTACACATAATCATGAATATTCATAATTTCATCTATCTCTATGTTATTAGACGTATACTTATGTAAAAAATTACACCCGGCATAAATAATTTTACACCGGGTGTGTTTTTTTGATTAAAATACAAAGCAATTTTTTTTGATGTCCTATTCTACAAGTTTATATGCGTAATAGGATTACTCCTCAAGATTTACAGCATAGAATGACTGTTTTCCGGTTGGGTACATGCCTTTTATGAAAAGCACCTTGTCTTCATCGCTTTTCATAAGTGCATTAAACAGATTCTCAACATCCGAAGGAGATGTAATACGTTTGCCATTTATAGATGTTATAATAAATCCATCTTTAATTCCTGCGGCCTTCACCGGGCCGTCAGATATTCCGGTTACACTAACGCCATGGCTTAATTCAAGCTGTTTTAATGTTTCCGCTTTAACTGTGGCAAAGGCGCATCCAAGGTCTGTAAAAGAACCGGCACGAGTTACAGATGTATCGCCTTTTGAATTACGCAGTATAACCTGCTTGGTTAATTCCTTTCCATCTCGCCATAAAGAAACATCAACAGTGTCGCCCGGGCTGAATTTTGTGATAGCTTCTTGCATCTGGGCCGTATTTGTTGTTGGGAATCCTCCAAGTGATACTATGATATCACCAATTTTAATATCGGCTTGTTTTGCTGCAGAACGATCCTCAACAGATGCCACATATATCCCGGCATTAACACCTTTGATGTCCTTTTCTTTTATCAGTTCCGGACGGACTTCTGTGAATGAAATTCCCAAATAAGCACGTTGAACAGCTCCAAAACTTTTTAAATCGTTCACGACTTTAGTAACGATACTTGTTGGGATAGCGAATGAGCATCCAACATAAGCACCATTTTGAGAGTAAATGGCAGTATTAATACCCACGAGTTCACCGGCCAAGTTAACCAGTGCCCCACCCGAGTTCCCTTGGTTTACAGCAGCATCTGTTTGTATATAGGATTCAATTCCACCGGATGATCTTGAGCCGGTTGTCGAGGAAATGTTACGGGCTTTGGCACTGACAATGCCTGAAGTTACCGATGATGTAAATCCAAAAGGATTTCCCACTGCCAAGACCCATTCTCCAACCCTGAGTTTATCGCTTTCGCCCATTGGTATTACATGAAGGTCCGGAGCGTCAATCTTTATTAATGCGAGGTCTGTTGTTGGATCAGCACCAACAACGGCTGCATTGTAATTGCGATTATCATTAAGGGTTACTTCCAAGCGTTCAGCACCATCTATAACATGGTTGTTTGTCACTATATAACCATCGGCACTGATAATCACACCGGAGCCAAGACCCAACTGACGTTCCTGGGGCTTTTCTTGTTGACGCGGAGAGGGATTTGAACCGCCAAAAGGATTTCCAAAAAAATATTCGAAGAATGGATCACTGAACATGTCACCACCATTCCCATGCATGCCTCTGGATGCTTTTGGAGTACCGTAACTTTTAACCGAGACAACACCATTTACTGTTGATTCTGCAGCCCGGGTAAAATCCTCCTGATTAATTGCATGTTGCGAGTAAGCAGGCATCGTAATCAATGATGCGATTGCTAAAGTTGATATAAATGATTGTTTCATAGTTGAAAATATGTAACAGGTTTATTGTTAGTGATGAAAAACTTGTTGAAAGAAAACGACTCCTATCAAAAATAAATTCACTACGAAGTTAATGATTATATATATATATGTAGCCACTGATATCCAAAGTTTAAATATAATTGGCAATAACGCAATAAATTTCACAATTGTTTGCGATTAGGCTATCGCTAAATTAACAAAATAAACAAAAAACAATCTATAACCGTTATTATGAGTCTAAAATAATGTTGAAGATATTGAATAATATAAAATTTATAGCTAATTTCGCACAAAATCCACTGACATAACAGTTTCATCATTTAACTCCTCTCATGTGTAAGACCACATCTAATTTTCAGAAAATCTTAATCCCTATTATCAGTATTACCATTTCCATGGCAACATGGTCTTGTAAATCATCGTCTTCTGTTTCGGCCAATAAGCAGAACTATATAAACTCAACAAAAACAAACCATAAACCGGATGATAATAAAAACCGGCCACTTCCGGCGGCTGCTAAGCTTCCTGTTCAGAAAACACTGGTGACGCAGGCAAGGACATGGCTTGGAACCCCCTATCAATGGGGTGGGCAAACGAAAGATGGTGCAGATTGTTCAGGCTTTGTCATGGAGCTATATAAACAAGCCATTGGAGTGAAAATGCCTCGTAATTCCAGAAAACAGAACGAATATTGCATGCCTATACCCACCGAGCAATTGGCAGTTGGTGACCTGTTGTTTTTTGCATCCCCAAAATCAAATGGTGAAATAGCACATGTTGGTATGTATATTGGCGATAATATGATGATACATTCATCGTCATCACGTGGAGTTATTGAAAGCGATCTTGGTCAAAAATATTATAAGCAATACTTTTATGGAGCTGGTAGGATTCCTATGATCTCCCAGGTTATACCAATTGAGAATATTTCGTTGCCAGGTGAGATAGATATAAATAAGCCGGGAGCTAATATTGAATTGGCACAGAATTCAAATGATTATACTCCGGCAATTCAAGCTCCTGCAATAGAAAATAAAATTACAACCACACATACGGATGTTGTCCAGATTATTGAGAATAAAAATAGTTTAAAATCCAATAACACACCGGATACCCCCAAAACAGTAAGTACAGACACACCAATTACAGTAATCACTGTTACTGAAAAGCCGACTGTTACATTAACTGATGTAACGGAACCAAATAAAGAAAAAGATTTAGATCCTGAAACCATAGTTTTCAATGCGTTTGCCGGGAGAACAAAATAAATTATAAGAAATATAGCACGTCAAGCCGGCAACTAAAAAGCATTTTGACGTGTTGTTATGTAACATAAACCCATAAACATTGCATAACAATATAATATGTTGAAATCTCTCATAATCAAATTTAAGAATTGGTATCAACGATTCTACAGTCGAATCTTTGATAAATGGGAGTATATCAATGAAGGAATATGGCGAGATACAAGAAATATATGGTGGGTAAATATTGTAAAGACACTAAACCTGTCGGTTAGATCTTTCTTTGATACCGATTTACAATCTCAGGCATGTGCCATGGCATTCCGTACAATGCTTGCTATTGTTCCGGCGTTGGCTCTTTTGTTTGCGATAGGACGTGGTTTTGGAATACAAACATTGCTTCAGGACGAACTCTACAGGATATTTCCGGCGCAACATCAGGCTATTGAACAGGCACTTGAGTTTGCGGACTCATATATAAGTTCTACCGGCGAAGGAATTTTTCTGGGGATAGGTATTGCATTTTTGCTATGGACGTTGATATCGCTTGTGAGCAATGTTGAGGATTCCTTCAACCGTATATGGGACATTAAGCATGGAAGAAGTATTTGGCGTAAAATCACAGACTATACCGCCATGCTGCTTATTCTTCCTGTTCTTATGATTTGTGCCGGAGGATTAACATTGTTTGTATCTACATCGTTACAGCAATTATTCCATTTCCCATTTATGACCCCAATAATATCCATGATTCTTGAAAGTGCATCATGGTTGCTTACATGGCTATTTTTCACCGCCGCCTTCATATTAATACCAAACACAAAAGTCAATAAAACAAATGCTTTTATAGCAGGCATTATTTCCGGAACAGGTTTTAGACTATTACAATGGCTGTTTGTAACAGGGCAGATATATGTAACCAGATATAATGCAATTTACGGAAGTTTTGCATTTCTTCCTTTACTGTTGATATGGATGCAATTGACATGGGTGGTGACATTGAGCGGTTCTTTGATTTGCTATGCATCTCAGAATATATTTCAATATTCATTCCAATCAGAAATTGACAGGATATCAACTTCATACCGCAGAAAGGTGTCAATTGCAATTGCCGCTGCAGTAACAAAAAACTACTCCGCCGGACTTCCTGCCCCTACCCCTCTTAGTTTATCGGTTGCCTATTCCATACCCATGAGGCTCATGACCCAGGTGCTTAACCAACTTATAGATGCCGGGATATTAGTTAGAGTCTTTAAACCAGATGTAAATGATGAGTCGTATGCTTTGCAACCGGCAATTGATCCTAAATTATTATCTGTGGATTATGTTTATAAAAAGCTGGAAACATTTGGACGTAATGATTTTATTAATAATTTCGATAAAGATTTTGTTGGCATCACGCAGCTTTCCAGCAGCATAAACGAAGCAATTTCATCACGGACATCACAAATACTTTTGTCTGATTTAAATATAACTCCGGAAGATATTGCACTGAAAAGGTCTGAGGATTCGAATCACATCTCAAACCATAAACGAAAAATCATCAAACATTAATATTATATATAACAGAACCTAAAAACAAACATTATGAAAAAAGTAATTGCAACCAATGAGGCACCCGGCGCAATCGGACCTTATAGCCAGGCTATTGACACCGGATCTTTTGTATATGCATCCGGTCAAATTCCATTAAATCCGGAAACTGGTGAAATTCCGGAGGGGATTACAGCACAAACAGAGCAATCGCTCGCAAATGTAAAAGCAATTCTAAAAGCAGCCGGGTTGACAGTTGACAATGTTGTAAAAACAACTGTCTTTTTGTCAGACATGGATAATTTTGCTCCAATGAATGATGTTTATGGCAAAGTATTTACAGAGCCATATCCGGCCCGTTCTGCCGTAGCTGTTAAAACATTACCTAAAAATGTTTTGGTAGAAATAGAAGTTATTGCTGTGAGATAATTCAGGAATTGTTGTCTATATCATTTACTTCAAGAGCCTTCTATGTTGCAGTGCAAGTAGTTCTGCGACAACATAATTACTTCCACCAACAAATATCATATCGCCCTCGCCAATATCCGCGAGGGCTTTTTTGTAGGCATCCGAAACATGTTTACAATCAACAGTATGCAATCCAAGTTTTTTTGCATATTCAGTAACAATATCAGATGGTGCAGCACGTTCAATTTGGGGTTCTACAATAAAGACTCTACAGTTTACAGGTAATAATTCAAGAATTCCTTTATAATCCTTATCATTGACAAAACCAAGAATCGCGGTAATCTTTCTGTCCTGTGAAATTGCTTTCAGTCTGCGTGATGTGTATTCCCAGGCACCAACATTATGTCCCGTATCAAATATCACAGTAGGATTTGCCGTCAATGTGCTCCACCTACCGGTAAGTCCGGTTAGTTTACATACATTTGAAAATCCATGGTTAACAGCATCGCGGTTTATATTTACAAATTTATTTGAAAGCAACTTTAATGAAACAAGAGCGGTGTTTGCATTAAAGTGCTGACAATCTCCAGTAAGTTCACATGAAACATCTCCCCAGTAAGTATCTTTATAAACAACCGTATTATAATCATACCTCCCGCTATACTCAGCTTCCCATTTATTTATATCAAAAGCAAATGGGTTGTCCGCAAAATAAATATCGGCATCCATTCTTTTTGCAACGTCTATAAACACGTTTTTTGTTGCCGGATTAGTTTCTCCTATTACTACCGGAGTTTGATTCTTTATAATGCCTGCTTTCTCAGCCGCAATAGCTTCTAATGTATTACCTAAAAGAGAGGTGTGGTCAAATGAAATATTGGTGATGATTGAGAGCTCCGGTGCAATTATATTCGTGGTGTCAAGACGTCCGCCAAGACCGGTTTCAATCACTGCCACATCAACATTATTGCGAGCGAAATAATCAAATGCCATAATAGTTGTAAGTTCAAAGAACGATGGCTCGCAGAGTTTTTCGGTTTTATCAAATCGCTCAATAAAAGAAATAACCTCACCATGATCAATTGACACTCCATTGATTCTAATTCTTTCGGAAAAATCCACAAGATGTGGCGATGTATACAAGCCCGTTTTGTAACCGGCCGCAGTCAATACGGCTGCGATTAAACTTGCAGTGGACCCTTTGCCATTGGTTCCTGCAACATGAATTGTCTTGAATTTTTTGTGTGGGTTTCCAAATTGTGCTGCCAGGGTTAATGCTGTATCCAATCCAGGTTTGTATGCCTTTTCACCAACCTTATGAAAAGCCTGATGTCTACTAAAAAGTTTCTCAAGCAAATCATGGTATTTAGCTTCTATGTTGTTCATGTGATTTTTGCAGATTAGTAGTCAAAAAATTAAAAGTCCCGATAAACCGGCGGCAACAATAACCCATATCGGGTGTATTTTTGTATAACGCACAGCAAAAAATGAGCCCAGACATATTATAATACTTTTTATAACATCGGGTTGAGTAGATCCAAAATTAGATTCATTCATCAACAATAATGCTGCCGATGCAATAAGTCCAACAACCACAGGCCGAAGACCTGTAAGTATACCCTGAACAATTATGTTGTCATGATGTCTGCTAATGAAATGACTGGTATAAATAACAAGAAAAAAAGATGGCACCACCACTGTCACTGTACAAATAATTGAACCTGCAATACCCCACCACCAACCTTCAAATCCGGCTTGCATCGGTGCAACATAGCCTATATATGTAGCAGAATT